>ERZ836760.2955-NODE-2955-length-11827-cov-4.279817_pt1 | contig 11827 bp, 12 predicted proteins | sample MGYA00519941_ERZ836760 | MGnify/ENA primary metagenome ERZ836760 (study PRJEB31850, sample SAMEA3708807) | human gut metagenome | biome: human gut; feature: human-associated habitat; material: faeces | place: China | collected 2014 ... | reverse complement strand
TAAGGTACGCGCTGGATGGGACCTTATTTGTAGCTGTGGACTCCACCTGCACAATGTCTGTCTTTTTAAGATAATCCGCCAATTTCGTGGTAAGGGCAGTATTGCTTACCAGCTCCAGTGCAACCTTATGGGCCAGCGCATCCAGCAGGGCCTGGGCATTACTGTCCGCTCCGGCAGCCACGACAAGCCCCTGCGTATCAGTTGCCTTGACGGATGTGGCCGTCCCGTCAAATCCGCCTAACCCCGCCGCTATATCTTCCGCTGCTTTTGCACTTGCCGCGGCAGATGCCGCACTTTCTCCTGCTGCTCCTTCCGAACCCGCAGCTGCGGCGGCTGATACACTCGCAGCCATAGAGGACTCTTGTGCCGACTCCTTGGCTGCATTGGCGGCCTGTAGGGTTATATTGGCTTCTGTGATGGCTTTCTGCGCATCCTTTGATGTCTGGTTAGCTGTCTGACTTGCTCCGTTGGCTGTGTCCACCGCCTCATCTACATGGGCTGTATTGGTTTCAACCTCTTCATTGACCTTCTCTGCCAGCGAAATCATACTGCCACGGACATCCTTGCCTTTCACGGCCTTCCGGAAGTCATTAATCTCTTTACTGATATCAGCCATCGTTTATCACCTCTTTCTTTTCCATTGTTAAACGGTCTATCTGCATCTGCTGGGCCTGGATTGCACCGGTCAAAACGGCAATGTAATGCATGTATGGGATGCAATAATACCCATCCTCATCCATGGATGCCAGCGGCAGGGGGATTCCTAACTGCTTCTGCAGCTTCTCCACGTCCTGCGCTACAAATCCCAGCATAGGCTCACCTGTTTCCTTCATTACAAATGATATGGGTTTAAGTCCCAGCACCAGTGCCAGGGCCTGCCCTTCTTTGAGCGGCTTTATATGCTTCTTTTTCCTACGGTCCGATGTCTCATAGAATGAGCCATGGAAGTCACCCATGAAACTGCCGTGGACATAACTGCCCGTACTATACATACCACCTATGTTAAACGATGCCCCGCTGGCCATTATTTGGTCCGCAACCCGGAGCGTATTACAATTGACAAGGTTAGCTCCTACGGTCGTATTATTACTGGTACCATCCAATGTCAGTACTCCGCCAGAAGTTACATGAAACGCTCCAAGATTGATACTTCCAGATGTAATGTTTATCGTCCCTTCAATAATGGATACTCCGTTTTTATCAAACCTGGCAACTTCTTTACCGTTTGCATTCTTTATTATGAGCACGCCATCCTTACCAAGCCCTGTCCCACCAAGCTCCAGTATCCCGCCACGTATCCTGTCTGCAAGCATGGTGCCAGCTGTAATGAATCCCGCATTCAAATGCCCGTCTATCGTCCATGCATTCTCAAATATGCCGTTGTACCCGGTACTGGAAAAACCAAAACCGTTCTTGTTCAGCCGGATGACATTCCTGGCCGTATCAACTGATGGGGTATCCATGATCACAATCTCGTCCGGATGACCGTCATCAGCCATCCCAATCATCACATACCCACCCAGGCCGCCTGTGATAAGCCTTGTTGCATTGTTTATGCGTTCCACCAGTTCCGTGGTAGTCTTTCTGGATATTTCCTGCACCTTTAGGCTGATTGCGGCCATGTCCTTGCTTGTGGACCCAGTAATGCTGGTAACCGTTCCCCCCAGTACAATTGTGTCCCTCTCAGGCTCCGTGAGGTGCAGGACTTTTTTAGTAAGTAGGTATTCCCCTTCCAGGCCGTGTGGCTCTGAGACGACGCGGGTCCAGTATCCAAGTTTCAAGGCAGCCACATCCGTCTGGACAAGACTTAGATCAACCGCAGTAAGTTCCAACGTCTCGGGAAGCTTTACCGTATCTTCCAGATAGGCCTTAGCAGTTTCCAACAACACAGAGGGCTCCGTGATGTCATCCCATGTGACGCTGGCATATATCCAACCATATCTACTGACGGCTTCCTGATCATAAATGTAATCCTTGCCCTCGTTAACAGATGTGATATCCACCCTCTTTGTGCTGCTTGTACCGTCCTCATTTGTCATTTCCTGTTGGGCGCCATACGGAATAAGCGCGGTTCTGATTGTCGTGGCATCCTTTTTCTTTCCAATATCCAGCAGGTTCTCTCTGAACCGGATGGGTTGGGAATTGTATCCCCCGAAATCCGTCATATAGTCAAGATACCGTTTCCCGTTATCCCCCAGGCGCGTCCTCAGGTAGCCCCCATGAGGTTCAACCAGCTGCCCTTTCAGGCATTCCAGTGTAGTACTGCAGGTGTCGTTTATCCGCTGTGCATCTGACGTATTATCAGTTACATTGACGGTACCGCACTGAAACTGTTTTCTTTCCTCGACCTGCCCGTTGTGGATAATTAGTACATGCTGGAAAAATTCATCCATGTTTCCCGTATGGTCATAAGGCCGCTGGATACTGTCAAGCAGATATGCAAGGTCACCCTCACAAGTAATGGAGCCTGTCTTATAATAATCTTCCTCGCTTCCGGTATTGCGACCGCGGAATATCTCATCCCCGTTCTGGTATACAAAGAATTCGGATGATAAGGCCTGAATCTTATCGCGAAATGGGTGTTCTGGCGGTACCTCAAATGACAAACTCCCAGACGAATTGAGTTCCAATGTGATAACCGGGTTTATCAACTGCAGGTCATCCGCTCCTGGCTGATATAACGGGTAGGACGTTCCATCCGTGATGACTGTGATTTTATATGTCATAGGATTCCTCCCCTGTAAGATACCGTGAATGTTCCCATGCCAGTGAAAATAAGCTCATGGTCTCCCGGACCTAAAAGCAGTTCATAAACCTTTGTCGTACCCGCGGGCAGGTCCACTGTAATCTCGCCAAAGGTCAGGACCATGGGGACGCTGCATGTAACGACCGGCTCCGTATATTTATCCCGGCCAACCAGGAGTATGGAACGCTGCCCATCCACGGGGATATCTGCGTATTCCCGGATAATCCCATTTTCAAAATCAAACGTATCCCACAGCCAGTCCTCGGTACCGTCGTCAAAATCATATTTATATGGGTCCACCGTGCCCGCAATGGTAATGGAAGTGAGTACATCATCATTCTTCGTGGACTCTAATGTCATCCGGCCCTCATAGTAAAACTGCGGATCCGTATCCACCACTACTTTAAGACGTTTACCATGTAGGTATGACGCGATATCACTGGACAAATTATGCCAGTTTTCATAACCTGATTCCCGGCTGAATTTGAATTCAACTTTCCTGTTCTCATATTTCACCGGGCCATTAATCTCTGTCAGGTCTAATGAACCGTCCGCCCCCGGAAGCCCAACCATTTTTGTCTTAGCCTCCGGGAACGATATTTTCATACCTTCCAGTAGCAGCCCCCAGTCCTCATACGATTTCCTGTTCCCGAATACAACATTGACCACGTTTTCCATGTTATCAGCCTCTATCCTTCTTATCCTTGATTTTCCCCAACTCTGTATCCATATATGGAGCTGTTACTTTTGCCACGGTGCGTCCATCAATGCTGACCGGTACTTCTATACTGCCTTTCTCAAGGATGATGGGTCTGGGTTCTTCCCCGTCGCTCTCACTCTTATCAGGCATGTACCGTAAGTTTGCAGTACTGTCCATCCCCACACTGGTTTTCAAGGACTGAACCTGCATTTCCGATACAAACTTTTTCGCACTGGCTTTCTGCATGGAGGAAACCGCACCGTTAATGATTCCGCTGGCCTTATCATTTAGGCCATCAGCCTCCATATCAAATCCCACACCAATACCTGCAATCATATTACGGCCAATCAGGTCCCTCATGATGCGGGATGGCGAGTGGATTTCTGCGGTCTCCTTGGCTGCCTGAATTGTTTCATTAATGATTCGTGCCATCGCCGCATACAGTTCTCCGGACTTTCCGTCCATCCCCTGTATCATTCCGGTAATCGTATCCTCACCCAGCCCGGTAAAATCCTCCGGAAGAGAGGATGATGCATCCAGTATGCTCTTCGCAAGCTCCGCGAACTGGCTGACATTCCCCTGGTCATCCGCTTCACCAGACACAGTTCCGGCGATAAGCTTTACAGCTTCCGATACAGTTGACAGCAATGTATCCCTGATTTCTTGGAGCGGCTGCTGAATTTCCACACCGATTTCAGACATTGCATCCACATACTGCTGCTTGTACTTCTCCAGCTCCGCAGCAGCCTCCTGCTGCATCCGGATAATCTGTTGCTGGGTACTTTTAAGCAGTGGCTCCAGTTCCGTCTGGGCTTCACTGCTGGCAATTCTTTGCTTCTGTTTCCATAAGGAGATGTATTCATTCAATTCTGAATCTGACATCCTGGTCATAAGAGCAATCTCGCCAGCTGCATCTACGCCAAGGTCACGCAGTTCATCCAGCATATCACCGGTTACTCCCCGGCGCTCCAGCTTCTGCAGGTTATTAGACCACTCATTCAGGCCGTTCACCTGGCTCTTTAGATTCTTAATCAGGTCAGCTGTCGATTTTTCGGTTGTTGCCGTGAACTCATCAAAGAGATTCATGGAACGCATGATATCCTTAGTCCTGGACTGTACCTCATCACGGTATGTATCCTGTAGGTCACGGATATTCTTCTGCAGGTTCTCATAGACATGGCCGATCTTATCTGCATAATCTCGTTCCAGGTCAGCCATTTTATTGTCCAGGTTTTTCTTGGCCTGCAGATATTCCTTATCTGCATCAATCCTTGCCTGCGTCCCCTCTTTAATCTGGACACGTACGGCATCCCAGTATGCAGCCTCATCCGCAAGGCTCATATCCTGATATACCTTGGTATTATCCAACCGTTTTTTGGCTGCCTGCAGCATGGCATCCGCGATATCTTCAGCACTCTTTTTGGCATACTTCTTATTGCCTACGATTCCCTCCGCAATACCAAGGGCGATGTTTTTACCAACCTCATCCCGGAACACACGGGACGGCGAATGAATTCCAAGCAGGCCTTTCAGTCCATTCAGCGCAGCCTCACCCACGCTCTTTGCCGCTTCTATGATCGTTCCAAGGGAATTCTTAAGGCCATTGGCAATTCCCGCTACGATGTCCCTGCCAATCTGCAGCCAGTCAAATTCCATGAACTTGTCTTTTACAGATGTGATAACTTCAGGAATCTTACCGACTAGTCCCGGGATGGCCTGTATAATTCCCGCCGCAAGTTCTCCTAGCAGCTCAATTCCTTTTTGTAGGATTTCCGGCATGTGGCTGGCTATTGTTGCTACAATCTGAATCAGTGCTTCAGCTGCAGCCCCGATGGCCTCCGGCAAATTGGATAAAATACCTTGTGCCAACTGTCCCAGTAATTGGATACCAGCCTCCATGATTTGGGGCAGCGCGCTCAAAAATGCGTCATACAGCTGGCTGATGATATCGCCGGCGCTGGAAATCAGTGACGGGATATTTTGTAGCAGGCCCTGGACAAATTGACCAAGGGCAGCGGCCCCCTGCTGCACCAACTGTGGAAGCTGCGTGCTGATTGCTGCTGTGAGCTGCTGGAACAGTTTTCCAGCCTGCGCATACAGTTGCGGAGCCCTTGAAACGATACCCTGGATGATTGTGCTTATGATGGTCCAACCAATAGGGATAAGCTGCTCAGCCAGCTGGACAACGCCAGAAGCCAATGCTCCAATAATCTGTCCGCCTGCCTCCATCAGCATTGGAAGATTTGCGCTGATTGCTTCAATGAAGCCAACCAGGAAGCCTGTTGCTGTCTCAATCAAGGAAGGAAGCTGGCCTGCAATCCCAAGGGCAATATCTGCGATGATATCGGCCCCAACGTCAACCATTGCGTCAAGACCGCCTTCTGACAGGGCCTGTGACAGCTGGTCCATGTACTCCAACCCTTGGTCTGCCAATCCACCGAGTGGCTCCTGAACACTGTTGTAAATGTCTATACCAAGATTCTTTGCGGAATTTTGGATTTTACCGACCTTGTTCTGCAGTGTATTGGATACCTTGTCATAGGCCTCTGTCACTACATCGGCGCTGGTCCCCATCGCTTCCAGGTTCTCGGTAAACTTCTCCGAATTCTCTCCTGATAATGCAAGGGCGGCTTTACCTGCCTCAATGGAGCTGAACAGATCTACCATAGACTTCCCTGAATCATCAGCAGATTTCTGCATCATGTCAAGGACCTTATTTAACGGGACGCCCGCATCCATCATCTGGCTAAAGCTCATGCCCGCATATTCGGTTCCTTTAGCTGCCTCCTGCAGCGCCTTGGAGCCCATAGTCCCTTGCTTACCTAATTCTGCAATTAGACTGTTCAACTGGGTGGTGGCTTGTGCTGTCGGGGTCCCTGCGGCCGTCATATTTGCCAAGGAAGCGCCCACTTGTTCAAAACTTACACCAAATGCCGCTGCCGTTGGAGTCACCTGGGCAAGGGATGCCCCCAGCTCATCCACGGTAGTAATACCTTTGTTTTGGGTCTGAATAAGAATTTTATTAATCCGGTCCGCTTCAGATACATCCAGGCCGTACGCATTCAAAGTCTTTGCAGTGGCGGATAACGCTGTGTCCATATCCGTAAAGCCGGCTTTTGCCAGTTTTGCGGATGATTCCAGAAAGGCCGTGGCCTCAGACATATCTTCTGTGGCCGGTATGCCTGCAGATAAAGCGCTATATAAACTCTCATTAAGCTCATTCGCGGCAATTCCGGTAGCGTCTGAAACCTCTAACAGATTTCTCTTTAGTCCGTCTGTATCAACATTAACATCCCCAAATAGCGTACTGGCCTTTGCAAAACTGGTCTCGAATTCTTGACCTACAGCCAATGCTGCGGTTCCAGCTGCTGCCATTCCCGCTGATACAGCCCCGATAGCTGCAAGAGAGGTTTTTGCCATCGCAGAAGCCGCCCCGCCTATGGCAGAAAATCCCTGCTTTGCAAAGTTTCCTAATCCACTTAACCCCTTTTTTAGACCGGATTCATCAAGTTCGGTCCCAATTTTGACGGTACCATCCGCCATAGTTCCCACCTCACTTCGAAGCAGGCACTATGGCACTATTGCTCTATCTGTTTGCCCCACCTTATCTCGGGCTTGAATTCCTTCTTACACTTCTTGCATTTGAGCTGCAGGCCGTGGCACACCGCATCCGGCCCGTACCACACCGGCATCTCATACCCACAATTAGGGCACTTTACTTTCATCATTGACATAGGCTTCAGACGCTCTCTTTCTCACATAAGCTTTCATAGCCGCGTTACGTCTTAATAGTTTTAGCCGACCGTCCACGGTCTCCCCTGGTTCATTCAGTGCGTAAAGTTTCTTCATTTCATTGAGAAATTTCCTCTTTTCTTTGGATAAGCCTGTCAGTGAAGCAATTCGGTAGTACATAATTTTACTGATTTTCAATTCCTCACCGAATGATTCAAACATAGCGTGAAACTTCCACCAATGCAGGTCATAATTTTTGGTATTGTTTAAGTCAATCCCATACTGAGTCAAGAACGCAGCGTAAATATAGGGCGCATCCTGGTTAAAGCAGTAACTCCTTCTATTCTGCCTCACAGGTGCGCCATTTTTATTGTTTTCTGCCTTCTCTTCCGTTTTCCCACAACGGTAAAACCACAAGAGCCGCTCCAGTGCTGCCGAAAAGTCCAAAGGGATGTTTTGCTGATAAAAAATATTAAGGGCATCCAGCGTCCTCTGTTCCTCGTTGCGCTGACTGTCAAACATGCATATCTCTATCAACACCATTGCCCGGTAGCCCCAGTTTACCGAATACTCTATCCCGCCAACGTTAACACTTTTGGGCAGCCTATCAAGCAATATGTTCACCATTTATTCGATACGTTCAACAGAATATGGGGCAAGCACAGACTTTTTCTGTTTACTTATTTCACACAGGAACAGCTCATAAGCGTCCCTCGCATCCTGCATGTCGTCGCAGTCCTGCAGGATATCTTCTCCTGTAGCGGTGATGAAGAACTGTCTGAACATGGAAATCATAGCCGTCAAAACACTTACTAGGTCTTTGCTATTCATGGCTTTAATTTCTTCCTCGGTTTTTCCCATCTCCTCTAAAGCCTGTTTCATTGCTGTGGCGTGCTTCAAATTACTTATCTTAAAATTGACTTCCTTACCGTTAATCAACATCTCTTATCCCTCCTATGCTCCTACAGACGCTACGTACGTATACTCAGCCGGCGTATTACCAACCTTCTTGAACTCAACATCAATGGCCGCGCTTTCCCCAGAATTACCGGATCCATCGCTGTTGACAATCACGGACACCTGACCCTTCTCTCCCTTTCCCGTCAGGATGTCAAAATACACATAATTGGTAATTACAGCATTTCCGGTTCCATATTTCATTTTATGGCTTAAAATATAATCCTGGGCTTCATCACCAATGTATCGGTCTCCGGTTACGGCAAAGCTTCTCTGGGTTCCTGTCCGCATAGTGGATTGCCCGGCACGGATGTACTGTTTATCCTGGGTTACAGGATTCAGCTGAGAATCCAAACCTTCAATCCCCATCTGCACGACAGCGTAATCTCCCGGCTCCGTCTCAGCATTCGAAGTATTGGCCGTGTCAATGGCAAATACCATGTCGTCATTGGTTACCCAGCCTTCGTAATCTGGCTTCGGGGTGATACCATCCATTAATTCCTTTAATTTCATTCTTTCTACCTCTCTTTCTCAAAATACACTACCCTGCATTGAAACATATACCGGGCCACGCCCTCCTCTGAATTGACCTCCGCAAGGCTTGGCATGTTCTGTAGGTTTTCTATTCGCTTAACAGTACATTTCTCCCCAAAATCAGGGAATAACTTATCGCGATTCTGCCTGTCCACCCAGTCCATGAGGCCTTGGACAAAGTTCATGGCCTCCAGATTCAGGTCATCGTTATTGATTGAGTACTCCTTGGTGACCAGGATGGAAAATCCATACGCCTTATCTGCGCCCGCCCTGATGTACCGTTTCAGGACCTTATCGGAGTAATTTGTAAGAAAACCGATTCCGTCCGGGGAATCCGGGGAAAAGTTGTAATTTAGCACCATATTGGCCAGTTCCGTCACTACAGGCTCAAAATACGCTTTCATGGCGTCATGCTTCGTCATTTCTTACCCTCCATGTAGTTCTGCATTGCCCTTACCAGGTCATCCCCACGCGCCGCCATCATAGCCTTATCCCAGTGTGACGTAGCCAATGGGTGCCTGAATTTTGTATACTTTAAATTCTGTTCCGGCTGTCTCACTGCCTTCGCTGACGCCTTTACTCCTGGTCTCTTTGACACCATGACCTTTCCTCCGTGCTGATACCTCGCGTGGGGTGATAGGTAATGGACTACTCCAAATCCATTCTCAACATACACCCTCACATTCCGCGCAAGCACAAGGTTAAGGGCTGGTACATAGGGCTCCATTAGTTCTTGTGCCTGTTTTGCCAAGTGCAATTGAGCATCTTTACCTGTATATTCCGCAGATATTGATGCTAACGGCCTATTCCATTTGAAATCCATTTTCATAAGGCCTATCCTCCTAGTCTGTAGTGCTTGGAATGCAATGCCCCGGTATTATCTGACACCGCTGTCACCTTGAAGGAATCCGGCTTATATCGTTTCAGCACCTGTACAGAAGCCTGACCCGACATGCTTGAAATCTCCTCCAGGCATATCCCATGAATTACAATGTCATCCAGAGAGAGTGTGAACATTTGTTTCCGCTCTTCGTCTGTAAGGCGGGCCCATTCACGGTAAGGTAGGTAATCCATGGATGCAGGTATCCGCACGGTATACACATTCTGCATACCTGCATTAGTTCCTGTATCCACTCGGGTAACCGCAGCTTTATAATAGCATTTATCCAGCACATACTGATACCAATGGTCTTTCTTATCCGGACTATCCATCGCTTTCAGACAGTTATATAGAGTGATGGTGTGCGTATAATTAGCATTCGGCATCTTAGCACCTCCTGTTCAACAGTCCAAGGCGGAGCAGGTATTTTCGGGCAATCTGACCGACCCTCCGGTTGTGCCCCTCCTCTGTATAATCTGAACTAGATATGTCATAGCTTCCTGACTCGCCGTCATTACTCCAGGATGCCACTGGTGCGCCAGACTCATTATTCTTTGACTGTTCGTATCTATAAATAGTCTCTGCCATCTCACAGCAGCATGATTGTATTTCCACTCCTGCCGCCTGTACGTCCGTTATTCTGCCCCAAGTAAGATAGTCCATTCTGGCACTGGCCTTTTGGGAGCAGGCCGGGAAATCCGCCTCTGGAATCAGGCCGGAATCCTTATGGAGATATCCGGCCAGGTAATAACTATAATCAGCATACATACTGAATCAACTCCTTTATGCTCCAGCATCCGCCTTGGGAGCGTACACCGCAAACGGGCAGCGCTTGGTCTTGTCTGTTTCCAGGCTGTTGATGGGGTTCGGGATTTCCCACCCAAGACGCATGACGGCGCGCATGGCCACCATATCATTCTGCATCAGGTTGTAGACAATATCACCCGTTGCCGGGTCTTGCACCACGCCCTGGTCAAACAACTTGAAGGTAATGTCCTGCCTCATAGCGTATACCAGCTGGTCAAAGTCTCCGGAAATCATCTTAGCCTTTGTTACGTCCCAGAAACCACTTCTTGGGAATCTCATGGTGTTGCCATCCAGACTGTACTGGGTGGATGTCTGTATATCTGTCTTGAACAGAGGCCGGTTATTTCCGTCAACCAGTTCACGCAGTTCTGACCGCAGACTAATATCCGCCACATGCCCTGTCGGCATATATCCAGATTTCTCAATCTTTGCAATAACACCGCCTGTTCCCATGATGTCCTTATACATATTGCTGGTGGCTGTTACTGCCGCCCCTGCATCTGTCGCCGTATCAAAAATTCCATCCCGCCAGTTAGTAGGCTTATCTGTTCCAAAGAAAATCGCGGCATCAATAACCTTTCCAAATGCTTCCACCAGCCGCGGCTTCACCTCTCCCCAAATATCATAATCCGCATCATCCAGGACTGCCTCCGGAATTGGCACAATAACGGCTATCTCTTCCGCATAGATTTTTTTCTTATCCCAGGCCATCTTTGTGGTTTTCTTGCTTCCCGTGTCTCCATTGACAAAATAGGCTACTGGCAGCATATCCAGGACAGGCATGACCGTCCGGTTGGATGACATATTGGGCAGTTTCTTTCCCAGAGCCAACACCGTGGACTGCTCTGTCACCCCCTGGATAATTTCCCGGCTGGTCTGCTCCGGAATCAGCGCTTCAGCCCCGGTGCGGTCAATGATATTCGCCGAACCGGCAAACAGCTGAAGATTCATTACATTTACAGGGATATCTCTCCCATTTATAACTTTATACATATACTTCCTCACTTTCTTCCGAATGCTCCTCGGATCATGCTGTTAATAGCCTCATTTCCAGTATCTTCCCCTTTGTTTCCCTCAGAAGCAGGAGTCCCTGACGACATGCGGTAGGTACCGCCTTCTTTATATCTCGGATTATCCTTCAGCCATTCGGTCGCTGCTGTCTTGAAATCTTTTTTCTCAGTCACAAGGGCGCTGACTTTAAACATTACATAGTCCAAATCTTCCGTTCTCACTTTCAAACCAGACAGGACCTTTTCATTCTCATACTGCTGGATTTTTTTATTGGCCTCATCCCGTTCCTTCTCGATTGCAGACACATCGGGTTTCTGCTTCTCCTTATTCGTCTTATAATCAGCAAGGGCAGCCCTGACCTCATCCTCGGTCATACCCTGCTGCTGGAAATAGGATTTCAGGGCCGCCTGCTCCGCACGATGCGCCCTTGCATTGGCTATCTCCTCCGCCTGCTCAAAAC
>ERZ836760.2952-NODE-2952-length-11839-cov-3.695859_pt1 | contig 11839 bp, 8 predicted proteins | sample MGYA00519941_ERZ836760 | MGnify/ENA primary metagenome ERZ836760 (study PRJEB31850, sample SAMEA3708807) | human gut metagenome | biome: human gut; feature: human-associated habitat; material: faeces | place: China | collected 2014 ... | reverse complement strand
TCTTGGAGAAGTAGAGATTACATCTGAATATAACACAACGGACGGAAGTCTGGAAGTTGACTTTGAAGGCGAAGATATGGGAATCCTTATCGGCAAGAGAGGCCAGACTCTGGATTCTCTTCAGTATCTGACGAGTCTTGTGGTAAATAAAGGTAAATCAAATTACATTCGTGTAAAACTTGATACAGAAGATTACCGCAAGCGCCGTAAAGAAACTCTTGAGAACCTTGCAAGAGGTATTGCTTATAAAGTAAGAAAAACCCGCAAGCCGGTTATTCTTGAGCCAATGAATCCTTATGAGAGAAGAATTATCCATTCTGCTCTTCAGGGAAATAAATTCGTTGAGACAGTCAGTGAGGGTGAAGAGCCTTACCGTCATGTAGTGGTAAAATTAAAAAGAAATTAATATTATGACTGCTTCATTGCAGATATGAAAAAAGAATGTTATTCTAGGTGAAAGCGTGAATAACACGTAACTTTGCGTGTGTACTTTTGCCTGGAGTAACATTTTTTTTACGGAAAGTCTTGTATATATACCAGAGAGATTACACACTTGTAGAAAAAAATAACAGTAGTCAGTGTGATTTTCCTGTTATGTATATAAGATGACAGAATTATTGTAACAGTCTACTGTTCCGCAGGGGCGGAACTATTATAGAACAGGCAAGTGAGGAGAAAAAAATGGAAACAACAATCGCAGCAATTTCCACAGCCATGAGTGCGTCCGGAATCGGAATCATCCGTATCAGCGGTGAGAATGCCATGGATGTGATTTCCCGTATCTACAGATCAAAAGGCGGGAAGAAAAAAATAAAAGAAGTTCCGACTCATACCATTCATTATGGATATATTTATGATGGAGAGGAACTGATTGATGAGGTTCTGGTAATGATCATGCATGCACCGAGGACTTTTACAGGAGAAGATACAGTAGAAATAGACTGTCATGGTGGTGTATATGCTATGCAGAGGGTTTTGGATACAGTGCTGAAAAATGGTGCCGAAATTGCAGAACCAGGAGAATTTACCAAACGTGCCTTCCTGAACGGACGGATGGATCTGTCCCAGGCAGAGGCTGTTATGGATGTTATACAGGCGAAAAATGAATATGCGCTTCGCAGTTCCATGGATCAGTTAAGAGGTTCTGTGCAGAAAGCAATCCGAGATATCAGAGAAAAGCTGATTTATCACATTGCATATATAGAATCGGCACTGGATGATCCGGAACATATCAATCTGGATGGATATCCCCAGGAACTTCTGGGAGTTGTGGATAATGAACAGAAAGAAGTGAAGCGCCTGTTGAAAACTTCTTCTGACGGAAAGATGATCCAGGAGGGAATCCAGACAGTTATCCTCGGAAAACCAAATGCCGGAAAATCCTCACTGTTAAATCTTCTGATCGGAGAAAACAGGGCTATTGTGACAGATATTGCAGGAACGACCAGAGACATTCTGGAGGAATATATCACACTTCATGGAATATCTCTGAAGATTATTGATACAGCCGGAATCCGGGAAACAAAGGATATTGTGGAAAAAATAGGGGTAGACAGAGCCAGAGAAATGGCACAGAAAGCAGATCTGATTCTTTATGTAGTGGATTCTTCTGTTCCGCTTGATGAAAATGATGAAGAAATCATGGAAATGCTTACTGGAAAAAAGGCGATTATCCTGTATAATAAAACTGATCTTCAGCCGGAAATCCAGCCGGAAATCCTGGAAGAAAAAACAGGACATCCTGTAATTCCGATTTCTGCAAAAGAAGAAAAAGGCATTACAGAACTGGAAGAACAGATTAAAGATATGTTTTTTGGAGGAGAGATTTCCTTTAATGATGAGGTATATATTACAAATGCCCGTCATAAAGCAGCACTGGAAGAGGCTGACAGAAGCCTTGATCTGGTCAGAAACAGTATCGAAATGGGAATGCCGGAAGATTTCTTTTCTATAGATCTTATGAATGCATATGAAAATCTGGGTAAAATCCTCGGAGAGTCTGTTGGTGAAGATCTGGTAAATGAGATATTCAGCAAGTTTTGCATGGGTAAATAAAAATCAAAAAATCGCCTTCGGCGATTTTTGAAAGAATAGGATGAGCAGTTGTAAAATAAAAGGAGACAAAATGAGAACGTTAGTAGAAGATTATGATATTGTTGTAGTCGGTGCCGGTCATGCCGGATGTGAAGCAGCACTTGCGGGCGCACGCCTGGGCCTGAATACAGTGATGTTTACTGTAAGTGTAGACAGTATCGCATTAATGCCATGTAACCCGAACGTAGGCGGCAGTTCCAAAGGCCATCTGGTAAGAGAGCTTGATGCCCTGGGCGGTGAAATGGGAAAAAATATTGATAAGACCTTTATCCAGTCCAAAATGCTTAACTGTTCCAAAGGACCTGCAGTGCACTCCTTACGTGCGCAGGCTGACAAACAGGCATACAGCAATGAAATGAGAAAAACGCTTGAAAATACACCTAATCTGACTATTAAACAGGGAGAAGTAACAAAACTTCTGGTCGAGGACGGAAAGATTACAGGGGTAAAAACATATTCCGGTGCAACTTATAACTGTAAAGCAGTGGTCCTCTGTACAGGAACTTATTTAAAAGCAAGATGTATTTACGGTGATGTAAGTAATTATACAGGACCAAACGGACTGCAGGCAGCCAACTACCTGACTGATTCTCTGAAAGAGCTGGGAATTGAAATGTTCCGTTTTAAAACAGGAACACCTGCCCGTATTGCCGGAAATACAATTGACTACAGTAAAATGGAGGAACAGTTTGGAGATGAGAGAGTTGTACCATTTTCATTCTCAACTAATCCGGAAGATGTTCAGATAGAGCAGAAATCCTGCTGGCTGACATATACAAATGAGAAAACTCATGAGATCATTCGTGCAAACCTTGACCGTTCTCCATTGTATTCCGGTATGATCGAAGGAACCGGTCCGCGTTATTGCCCGTCAATTGAAGATAAAGTAGTCCGTTTTGCAGATAAGAATCGTCATCAGGTATTTATTGAGCCGGAAGGTCTCTATACAAATGAGATGTATATTGGTGGAATGTCCAGCTCTCTGCCGGAAGATGTGCAGGAAGAAATGTATCATTCCGTACCGGGACTGGAACATGCAAAAATCGTAAAAAATGCATATGCCATTGAATATGACTGTATTAATCCACGTCAGTTATATCCTACACTGGAATTTAAGAAAATCAAAGGACTGTTCAGCGGTGGTCAGTTTAACGGAAGTTCAGGGTATGAAGAAGCAGCGGCGCAGGGACTGATCGCAGGAATTAATGCTGCTCTGGAAGTTAAAGGTCAGGAACAGCTGATTCTTGACCGTTCTGAGGCTTATATTGGTGTTCTTATTGATGATCTGGTAACAAAAGAAAACCATGAGCCATACAGAATGATGACCAGCAGAGCGGAGTACAGATTACTTCTCCGACAGGACAATGCGGATCTGAGACTTCGTAAAAAGGGATATCAGGCAGGGCTCATCAGTGAAGAGGATTATCAGAAAATCCTTACGAAAGAAGAACAGATAAAAACAGAGATCAGCAGAGTAGAACATACAAATATCGGAGCAAACAAAGAGGTTCAGACCCTTCTGGAAAGCTATAACAGCACACCGCTGAAATCCGGAACTACTCTGGCAGAACTGATCCGCCGTCCGGAACTTTCTTATGAAGCAATCAAACCACTTGATAAAGAACGTCCGGAACTGCCATGGGATGTACAGGAACAGGTTGACATTAACATCAAGTATGATGGATATATCCGCAGACAGTTAAAACAGGTAGAACAGTTTAAGAAACTGGAAGCAAAGAAAATCCCGACAGATCTTGATTATGAGAAAGTTGGAAGCCTGAGAATCGAAGCACGTCAGAAACTGGAAGCATACAGACCGATTTCAATCGGACAGGCTTCCCGAATTTCAGGAGTTTCTCCTGCTGATATATCAGTTTTACTGGTGTATCTTTCCAGTACGAAATAATTAATATAATACGCTTTAATGTGCTTATAAAAACAAGAAATTGGCAAAAAATATTAAAATAGTACATAAAAGAGTAAAATAACGGACTATAAATAACAGATAAAATCATAAAAGCACATAAAGCAACCCTGTAAAATATACAAAAAATAATAAATAAAGGTAGAAAAAGGAGAATAATACATGCCGTATAATCTGACGACATTGGAAAATGGATGCAGAGAACTGGGTATAGAGCTGAGCCAGAAGCAGAAAAATCAGTTTATCCAGTTTTATGAATTTCTGGTAGAAAAAAATAAGGTTATGAATCTGACAGGTATTACTGAGTTTGAGGAAGTACTTACAAAGCACTTTCTTGACAGTCTTGCCTGTGTAAAAGCCATTGATATGACAAAAGTAAAAACAATTATGGACATCGGTACAGGTGCCGGATTTCCAGGTGTGCCTTTGAAAATTGCTTTTCCACATCTGGAGGCATGTCTGCTGGATTCTCTGAAAAAGAGGGTAAACTTCCTTGAGGAAAGTTTTGAGCTTCTTGGATTAGAAGGGATTAAGGCGATTCATGGAAGAGCAGAAGAGTATGCAAAAAATAAAGAGTATCGTGAGAAATATGATCTCTGTGTATCCAGGGCAGTATCAAACCTTGCAACTCTGTCAGAATATTGTCTTCCTTATGTAAAGACAGGAGGAACTTTCATTTCCTATAAATCAGGAACTGTACAGGAAGAGGCAGAAGAAGCAGAGAAAGCAATCAATATCCTCGGTGGTCAGGTGAAAGACATCACATACTTTAAATTGCCGGACTCCGAGATTGACCGATCCCTTGTCATTATAAATAAGAAAAAATCTACACCTGGAAAGTATCCGCGTAAAGCAGGAACACCATTAAAAGAACCATTGTCATAACAAATCTATGTATAGTTGTCTCATGAAATCTTCTGGCAAAAAATGCCGAGATTTCGGGACAGCTATTTTTTTCAAACAAACATCACAGAATAATCACACTTTTATCCTAATTTCATCACAACTTCATCATAAACTATTTTTATAGAGATGTCCTCGGGTTCCCCCATTCTCTGTTTCACCTGGGGACATTTTCTATATTTTATTTTGGCAAAAATTAAGAGGAGGAGAACACATTGATTGAAGTAAACAATCTGGTTAAACGATATGGTAACCATACGGCAGTTGACCACCTTTCCTTTAAAATAGAGAAAGGCAAAATCTATGGATTTCTGGGACCAAACGGTGCAGGAAAATCCACTACAATGAATATGATAACCGGATACATCGCATCCACCGAAGGAACCGTCAAAATTGACGGACACGATATCCTCGAAGAACCGGAAGCGGCAAAGAAATGTATCGGTTATCTGCCTGAACAGCCGCCGGTCTATTTTGATATGACTGTCCTGGAATACATGAAATTTGTGGCAGATCTCAAGAAAATCCCAAAAGATAAAAAAGCAAACATGATCGAAGAAGTCATGGATATGGTAAAGATTTCAGACATGAGAAACCGTCTGATAAAGAACCTGTCAAAAGGTTACAGACAGAGAGTTGGTCTTGCTGAGGCGATTATGGGGTATCCGGAGGTGATCATCCTGGATGAGCCGACAGTAGGTCTTGACCCTAAACAGATTATTGAAATCCGAACCTTAATTAAAGAATTAAAAAAGAAACATACCGTTATTCTCAGCTCGCATATACTTTCTGAAGTAAGTGCGGTATGCGATTACGTGCTGATCATTTCTCATGGAAAACTGGTAGCAAGCGATACTCCTGAGAATCTTGGAAAACTTGCAGAGGGATCTAATACTCTGGAGATGCTTATTAAAGGTGAAAAAATACAGATCAGGCAGGCTCTCGAGGGAATCGAGGGAGTCAACAGCGTAACAATGGAAAAAGATGAGAAACAGAATCTCTGGAGTGTGAAAGTTTCAACAGAGGAGCAGAATGACATTCGGGAAAAAGTATTCTACAAAATGTCGGAGATTAACAGCCCAATCTATGAGATGAAGTCCAGGAAAGTATCACTGGAGGAAATCTTCCTTGAACTTACTGCATCCGATAAACCAATATCTGCAGACGAAGTCCCAAATACACCTGAAGATAAAGATACTGATGCCGGTAGATCTAACGAGACAAACGTAAAACAGACATCAGCAGAAATACCGGAAGAACAGAATAATGATAAAGGGGGAGAGAAATAACCATGACAGCTATATATAAAAGAGAGCTGAAAAGTTACCTGACATCCATGGTAGGATATTTATTTATCTTTTTCATTCTTGTACTGACAGGTATTTATTTTTCAGCATATCAGCTTTCAGCAGCATATCCGAAATTTGAATATACCTTAAGTGCAATTACCTTTGCATTCCTGATCGGAGTACCGATTTTGACTATGCGTGTACTTGCAGAGGAAAGAAAACAGAAAACAGATCAGCTGCTTCTGACAGCACCGGTTTCTGTGAGCGGTATTGTAATAGGTAAATATCTTGCACTGGTAACTGTATTTGCTGTTCCGATGGCAGTTATGTGTACTTATCCGCTGATTATGTCCAGGTTTGGCACAGTAGAGTTTGCATCTGCATATACAGCAGTCCTGGGATTCTTTCTCCTGGGATGTGCAAATATTGCAATCGGTGTATTTATGTCAGCATTAACTGAGAGCCAGGTAATTGCAGCGGTACTCACATTTGTTTTCTTATTTGCATTTTATATGATGAATGGTATTTCTTCCTTCTTCTCTCAGACATCTATGTCGACATGCGTGACATTTGGGTTATTGATCCTGGCAGCAGCCATCATTATCTATACCATGATCAAGAATATTCTGATCTCAGCAGTGATCGGTGTGATCGGAGAAGTGGCACTGATTATTATTTATGTAGTAAAATCCAGTATTTTTGAGGGCGGTATTCAGAAAGTCCTGGATGTGTTTAATCTGAGCGGACACTTTGATAATTTTACAAGTAACATCTTTGATATAAAAGGAATTGTATATTTTCTTTCTGTGATTGCAGTATGCCTGTTCCTTACAACACAGTCTATTTTGAAGAGACGCTGGAATTAGTGGGGAGGTGAAAGAAAATGAAACTGAAAGAAAAGATGAAAAATAATAACCATAAAAAATTTGACAAAAAGAAACTGATTGGCACCATCAGTAAGAAGCATATCAAAAACGGCTCTTACACAATGGTTATGTCAGTGATATTTATTGCAGTAGTTGTAGTGCTCAACATGATCGTAAATGCGATTCCGTCCAAATATTCAGAAATTGATATCAGCAGCCAGAAACTCTACAGTATTGGTGATGATACAAAAGCAATGCTGAAAGATCTGGACAAGGACGTAACAATTTACCAGATTGCACAGAGCGGTTCTGAAGATGAGAATATTACCAATCTGCTTAGGAAATATGAAGATGAATCCAAGCATATTAAAGTAGAGCAGAAGGATCCTGTAGTAAATCCTAAATTTGTAACGGAATATACAAGTGATGATCTTTCTGCAAACAGTCTGATCGTTGTATGCGGCGACAGAAATAAAGTCATTGATTACAACAATATCTATGAGAGCACAATTGATTATCAGACCTACAGCTCTCAGACTACCGGTTTCGACGGTGAAGGTCAGATCACAAGTGCGATCGGATATGTAACATCCGAAGATCTCCCGATCCTTTATACACTCGAGGGACATGGTGAGAAGGAGATGGATTCTACTATCAAAGAAGACATCGAGAAGGCAAACATGGATATTCAGTCTCTGAATCTTCTTACAGAGGGAAGTGTTCCGGATGATGCAGACTGCCTGTTCATTGATTCTCCATCCACAGATATTTCAGAAGATGAAAAGACTGCTATTATTGATTATCTTGAAAATGGCGGAAAGGCGATGATTTTCTCTGATTATACAACAGAAGACCTGCCAAACTTTGATGCAGTTCTGGAAAACTATGGTGTTCAGAGAGAAGCTGGAATCGTATTTGAAGGTGATAATCAGCATTATGCAATGCAGATGCCATATTATCTGGTTCCGACTATAAACAGCACAGATGCAAGCTCTGAGACTGTTTCCGGAGGATATTATGTACTTGTACCATATGCACAGGGAATCAAAAAAATGGATGATGTAAGAGATACCGTAACGATCAACAGTATCCTCACCACATCAGACCAGGCATATTCCAAGACAGATCTGAACAGTGATACTCTGGAGAAAGAAGACGGAGACGAAGCTGGCCCATTTGATCTGGGAGTAAGCATCACAGAGACTCTGGATGATGACAAAGAAACGCAGATCGTATACTATTCAACTTCCAATCTGATGGAATCACAGGTAAATCAGATGGTATCCGGCGGAAATGAGAAGCTGATCATCGAATCCCTGAAGTGGATGACAGACACAGAAGACAGTGCAACCGTATCTATCCCATCCAAGAGCCTGTCTGTATCTTATCTGACACTTACAGACTATGATGCTGCATTCTGGAAGATCTGCACCATCGGTCTGATTCCTGGATTCTTCCTTGTTGTAGGGTTTGCAGTCTGGATGAAGAGGAGAAAAGCTTAAATGAAGAATAAAACTGTAAAAATGGTTCTTGCAGTTGTAGTTCTTGGTGTCTGCTGCGGGGCTTACGCAGGTGTAAAAACCTACGTAGCCCATCAGGAGCAGAAAGAATCCGAAGAAGATTCTGAAGAAAGCACAACTGTATTTACTGCATCAACAGATAACATTAAATCTCTGGATTTTATGGTTGATGATACAGAGACAACATTTGAAAAAGATGATGACAGCTGGGTAAAGAAAGACGAAACAGATTTTCCGGTAAATCAGACTACTCTGGACAGTGCAGCATCTGCTATTGCATCTGTCGATTCAGACAGAGTTCTGGAGGACGTAGATGATCTTTCAGAATATGGTCTGGACTCTCCGTCAAACACGATTAAGATTGTAACAAAATCTGATGAGGAAGATGGCGATGACATAACAACTACACTGTATGTGGGAGATGAAAATTCCTCCACCAGTCAGTATTATGTAAGAAAAGATGATGATGAGAAGACAGTATACCTGATAGATTCTTCCTGCGTAGAGCCGTTTGCCAAATCATTGAATGATTATTCGCAGATGGAAGATTTCCCTGCAATTTCCAATACAGATACCATTACAAAAATTTCTGTAGACGGCGATAATTCCTATGAATTATCAAAAGACGAAGATACAAGTACCTGGTCAGTAAAAGGCAGCGAGGATGAAGAAAAAGCAGACTCAGCTACCGTAAGTTCTCTGGTATCCTCATTCGGAAGCATGGCATATAGTTCACTTGCAGATTATAAATGCGACGACAAGAGCAAATATGGTCTGGATAAACCATATGCAACAATCACAGTAGATTATCAGGAAGAAGTTGCTGATGATGACACACAAGATGATACGACAGCTTCCGGTGAGACGGCAGATGAAGATGCTTCATCTGTGGAAGAAAACAGTGACGATGCTGAACAGGATACAGAATCAGACGAAAGTGTAAGTGAAACTACGGATGAAACATCTGAGGATGAAGATACTGACGGTGAAGAAGCAGAAGATGAAACATCAGAAAACTCAGACAGTGCATCAGACAATGAGGATTCTTCGGAAGAAGAAACTAAGATGGCAGATAAGCAGCTTACAATTCTTGTTGGAAATGAAACAGATGACAGCAGCAGATATGTCATGGTAAATGACAGCAATGAAGTCTATACGATGTCAACGGATACTCTGTCCGCGTTCACTGATAAATCAGAAGAAGACTTCTGGGATATGACAGTAAGTTATGTATCTTTAAACAGCCTCGGAAGCCTCAAAGTAAATTATCAGGGCAGTGATTATAAAGTAAATGTTTCACGTGAAACATCCACAGATGATGATGGAAACGATACAGAAACAGTTACCTATAAACTGAATGGTTCTGATCTGGATGAAACAACATTTACAACATTCTACAATAAACTGATCAACATGACGGCTCAGAAACGCCTGACAGATAAATATGAACCTGACGGTGATGCAGAACTGACAGCTATATTTACAGAAGAAGACGGTGATACACAGAAAGTTGCATACTATAGCTACGATACAAACTATTATGCAGCAGTGGAGGATAATAAAGTATATCTCGTAAATAAGATGAATGTAAAAGAACTGTTCACAGCATTTGAATCAGTTGTTGGAACAGAAGAAGACAGTTCAGATAAGACAGATTCAGACGAAGCAACAACAGATGATACTAAATCAGATTCAACAGATATGCCAGGTGAGAGCATAGAAGAGTCCAATGACAGTACATCTGAAACAGCCGGCATAACAAACGATTCTGATACATCCGAAGAGGAGAATGCAGATTCTCAGGAAACGGACAGTACAGAAGAGTAAAAGAATAAACGAATCTATAAAAAAGTGAGGCAGGCATATAGAATTTCTTCCATATGCCTGCCTCACTTTTTGTTGTATTAGAGCGTGTTTGAAAAATCATTCCCACAATCTGCACGCCCCATTTTGCGGTATATTTTGTCCGAATTCGGTTGCTGTAGTCACCGCAACGTCGCCCTCTTCCGACTTGAAATAAAAAAATTTATCCTTCAAAATTGTCTCAAAATCAACTCGTCGGCTCATTCTGGCTTAAATATAAGGCTTAAAAGAAGATTTTAACCTGTTCAAGAAACGCTTCAGGTGCTTCAACATGTGGAAGATGTTTTGTTTCTTTGAGAACAGAAACTTCAATAGCCGGGTTGGAGGCACAATAATCATCAGTGACAGCCTTTCCGTTTGGCTCTGTTTCACCTTCAACAATATAAATACTGTTATCCAGTGCCTTAAGTGCATGACAGATATTTATATTTATATACTTAGCTGCAAGACTGGAGTACAAAAATCTGGTATAATATCCACCTTTATGAGCTGCTTCATAATAAGCATCTGCCATTTGATTATCCACATGGAATGGATTATAATACATCTTCTCGATAAAAAGATTATTTATATTAGCACGTGATACGATCATATGATAAACCAGAGTTCCGAAAATCGGAATTTCCAGAGCTGCTTTTAACAGGCGGTCCTTTCTGTTTGGCATCTGTTTTAATTGAGTCAGGCTGGGCGGATTCACCAGCATGATTTTGTTAAAAAGTTCTTTCTCATTGTGACAGGCCATAGTAACAAAAGAGCCTGAAAAACCACTTGCAATCACATCTGTTTTCTGACCAATTATTTTTTTGATAAAATCACTGATCATCTGAACATAAACAAAATTTGTATAGGTAATGCTGGATTTGTCCGAACGTCCGCATCCTAACAAATCAACAGTATATACGGTATGGTCAATTGCCAGTTCGTCTTCAATTTTGCTCCATTCATACCCGGAAGCTCCAGGTAAAGTGTCATGAATCAAAAGAATCGGTGACCCAGTTCCCTTTTTGGTATAATAAATGTTCCCAAAGCGCCATTCAAAGTAATTGTCATTAGAAATGTGGAGCATCTGTTTTAATTGTGCAGCAGTAGCAATCGTGTGGTTAATGAAATGAACAGCAACAGTTGCGCCGGTCATCAGAGCAGCAAATGTAAGAAATTTGTGCTTGTTTTTACTCATTTTCGGCCTCCTTTATCAAGCATAACAAGTGATTAGCCTGCTAAAATTATATACCCATATTATACCGCGATACTGTCTGTTTTACAAGAAAATATGATGCGAAAAAAAGAACCATATGGATTGATGATGTTACTGTTCACTCCGTTCACAGCAACACGCTTCGCGATGCACAGAATTTATGCTAATCGCATAAATTCGCGCGG
>ERZ836760.2950-NODE-2950-length-11846-cov-43.283521_pt1 | contig 11846 bp, 8 predicted proteins | sample MGYA00519941_ERZ836760 | MGnify/ENA primary metagenome ERZ836760 (study PRJEB31850, sample SAMEA3708807) | human gut metagenome | biome: human gut; feature: human-associated habitat; material: faeces | place: China | collected 2014 ... | reverse complement strand
CAAGCCGGATCCTGAACAAGGGTCCGGCTTTCTTTTTGTTCGCGGGCTTGCGTGTCCCTTCCCCTCGTGCGGTTGGCTCTCAGCGGCAGAGCCTGCCAAGGAGGGTTATGTCGGTTTAGAGGTTGATATTTTGTGCCTGGAGGTTGGCGTGGGCATACGCTTTACAGCACGTATTCGTAGTGGGGGGGCGGTTTATAAACGCAGCCAAAAGCCGGGAATGATGGCGCCCGAATCCGAAATCCTGTTAATGAGCTGAATATCGTTTGAAAAATAGAGAGAATTCGTTAAATTGTCTTGAAATAAAATCAATATAGCGTTTCTTAGATGGGGCCATTTAGAGATAGATGCTGAAAAATAGATTCGGTTATGAAGAAAATATTTTGTTTAGTTTGTTTTTTCTCTGCTTTATTTTCGTTGAAAAGCATTGCTGCTGTTCCTGAGGGAGCTATTCCGTTTGTTTTCGACGGACATCTGTACCTGCAATCGACCTTGAATGATACTATTCCCGTTACCCTTATTTACGATACAGGAGCTGACTTTCTCTATCTCGACGAAGATTATTTGAAACTCAAAAATCTGCAAAACGCTTTCGGACGAAAAGGTAAGGCTAAAATGGGAGGTGCGGGGAATGGCGAGCCTGAACGCATAGAAATATTCATCGATCCGATTACAGTCCATTGCGGGGCGAGGGAATACCAAAACGAGATTACACCTATAATTAAGTTGCGTGATCTCCTCGGGAGGCACACTGACGGCTTGTTAGGTAATACTCATCTATTGATGAATCCTCTGGAAATCAATTTCAGCGAGAGCTATTTGCGCCAGTTAAAAGAACCGTTGTTAGCTGAACAGCTCGATAATTATGTAAAACTCGACGCTCGATTCGAGGATAACCGTATCGATGTAAAGGCGACGCTGCAAATCGACGATGAAAATAGCCTGGAGGGTTGGTTTAGAATGGATTTAGGGTGCGGCTCCACGATTATTCTCACGAATGAAACGGCGTCTGCATTCAATTTTATGGATGTGCCGAAGGCATATTTTCGTACGCAGGCCGGAGGTATCGGCGGCGGTTCTGAGGAGGTTACGATAAGGGCTGCAAAATTCTGTATGGTCGATACGCTCGAAAATATCGTGATAGATTACTCGCTCAATGAAAAGGGGGCATTATCGTCGGACAGACCCTATATAGGTATAATAGGTAATGAGATCTGGTCGCTCTACGACATTGTTTTGGATCCGGTAAGTTCTTCTGTATGGGTCAAACGCAATGAGAATCAGGGTACCTACGCCCAATCGTCGGTGACGCATATGGTTACTGGTGACCGTACGGATATTTGCGGTGGCTGGATTGTCAATGGCCTATATAAAGGAGGAGTCGCAGAGCAAGCCGGTATCGAAATCGGTGATATAATTGTAGCCATAAATAATCGTCCTGTCAAAGAAATAACCTGGGAAGAGCAACGAAAAGGTTTGGAACTTCAGGGAGAAACTACATATACCGTTCAAAAACCCGACGGTCAAATCGTTTCCTATACTTTGTTTATTGGTAAACAGATTATTTGACCCAACTATATCCCATATAGTCCGGAGTTTGCTGTTTCCAAAAAATTTATGGAAAGGACGAGTATATGTCGATATGGAATCGGGACCGAGGACAATCGGTAAAGATGCCGCTCGCCGTCACACGCCGTTCCGCTTTGTTTTTGAATGTATGATCCATATTATTCGCCGAAAAACTCGCGGATAATTCCGTATGTTTTGTAAGTTTGGGGATAATTATGTGCGACTATGAAACATCCGGTAGATATTGATAATTGGAATCGTCGGGAGAACTATCTTTTTTTCCGGGATTTCGCCAATCCTTATTACAGTGTTACATCGCAGGTCGATGTAACGGAAGCGTATATTCGGGCGAAAGCGCTGGGTATCAAGTTTTCGCACTATGCGATGTACGCTTCGTTACGGGCTGTCAATTCCATTGAGGCATTGAGGTACAGGCAGGTCGATGGAAAGGTCTGGCTATATGATCGGATCAGGCTCAATACGGCGGTTGCGCGTGAGGATCACTCCTTTGCATCGGTTATCATTCCCTATAAGGATACGCTGGAGAAGTTTGTCGCTGAAGCGCGAGGGATCATTGCGGCCGCGCTGCGGGGCGAGGGAGATGCGTACGGAGCCGATTCCGAGAAGGACACGTTTGTTATAAGTGTGAATCCGTGGTATAGCTTCACAGGGTTACAGTTCCAGTTTCCGCAGAATGCAGGCGAGAATATCCCTTTGTCGGTATTCGGAAAGATAATGGTCGATATGCAGGGACGCCGTACGATGCCTGTGGCTGTAAGTTTCCATCATGGGTTTGTCGATGGTTATCAGGTGGGGCGTTATTGGGAGGCGTTCCAACATAATCTCGATACGCTCTCGATGTAAAATACACGATCCGATTTCGGCCGGAGTTTTAGTCGTTTTCACCGCTGTCCGCAGGGACAGGTAGGAACAACGGGGAACATTGAGGAGGCATATAAAGAATTATTTGGCATTATCATCCGTAAGTCGTATCTTGCGGCGGCCCGATTTTTTGAGAGATCTATTGTGGCATCGTGGGGCATTGTGGATTCATATTTGCCTGTCCGAAGGAGGCTTATGGTAGCTTATCCCTTGTAATGGGGATGGTTTTCTGTGGTTTTAGCCTGTTTCGGCGATTGTAGAATATGGATAATACGGCGATCTTTGTAACGTGAAAAGAGATAAGTGTTAATAGGGTTGATGAAAGGTTAGAGAAAAATTTTTGCCAAGAAATTTTATTTGTTAAAGATTGTGTGTGGAAAAGTCTGCTGGGAAGCAGGCTTTTCTGTTTCCGGGAGGCGACAGGGGCCGGCATTTTAACCGGTATGCAGGGGCGGTCGCGTTCAAATGCCGGAACAAGTCGATCGCCCTGTCGCGGCAATGCGATCGGGGGATTCGTTGCTGCTTTGCTCATTGTGCGGTCGTATAGTCGGTAATTCGTCGGTGTTGCGGCAGGACGGTTTCGGGGGATGCGGATATCTGTCCGGGATTTTGCATCGAGCTGTGCCACGCGGCCCGTGTCGGTGCGTGTCCGGTGCCGGAGTGCGGTACGAGGTGCTCGGCTTGCCCCGGGACTCGTCTTTGCTGTGGCAGGTGCGGGTCGTGCCGAAGATCGATGTCCCCGGTACGACCCGCACGGGCCGGAGAGTCAGATGCGCGGTTTTACGGCGATGCGCAGCAGCAGCGACAGTGCGTAGATAATCAGGCCGTAGATTGGAGCGATGAACGCCACGCGCAGACCGCCCGAGAGCAGCGTGAATGTGACGGAGTATCCGGTTGTCTGGATGATTTGGAGAATGGAGTAAAAGCCGATCATCATACTCAACACTCCGAGAGTGCAGGCCAGCAATCCGAGCTCCTTGATCCAGCGCGGCGCTTTCCATGTGCAGAAGAGCATGGCGATCAGACAGAGGGTGAGTGCGGTCATCCAGCCGTAGCCGCCTTCCAGGTAGAGATCGGCCGGTGAATGTCGGCTTTCCGATATTGCAAATTCGCTGACCTCCCACTCTTGTGTTTCGGGATTCAGAATGGCGATCTCATGCTCGTTCAGTTGGGGCTCTTTCCCCGGTTCGGCCGGTAATGTGCGGGTGATCTCTTGGGCGGACGGGAGGGCGGTTTTCTCGCCGGGTGTCGCCGATGTCGATTCGGCATCGGCCGCAGCCGATGTGTCGGCGGACGGAGGCGGTACGATGGCGACCTTTTCCTGTGCGAAGAGCGGGACCGAGGCCAGCAGAAGCAGCAGGCCGGTTGCAAGCAGTCGTTTCATAGCGTAATGATTTTAGGTTTGACATTGAGTGGATCCATCCTATTGCAAAGGTAGGGAGACTCGGCTGCAAATCCAATGTCGAATCCCGCTCTTTGCCGGTCGAAAGCCGCTGTTGCGTCCCGGAGAGGTTGCGTTGCGACCGGAATTTTGCTAAATTTGCAATAAATGGCTGCTGCAGGGCGTACTCCGGTGTTCGGTTTCGCCGACTGGACGCGGTCTGTTGCGGGCCTTTGTGCGAAAACGACGGATATGAGACATTCGGTGATGATCGGCTATTGGTGCGTGGTGGTACTGATGCTCGCTTCGGTGATGGCGAGCTGCGGGTATGAGTTTCGGCAGGGGGTGTTCCTTTCGACGACGATGTTGCCCGGGATGTTCTGCGCCAAACTGTCGTTGCCGGGGGCGCTGCGTGCTTCGAACCGTCGGGCCGTGGCGGTCGCCGGCGTTGCGGGAGGCATACTGGTCATCGAATGGCTGGCGTTGCTGTTGGCGCATCGCTATATCTGGAGCGGTTGGTTGCCCGGTGACGGGATGGTTTTCCACGTTCTTTTCTACAATCCGGTTTTCATCGGGTTGCTGCTGGCTGCGGTCCTTATCCCCGAGAGGCTGCTGGACCGCTGGATAAAAGCGCGGTTGCCGCGGATGGAAACAGTGAGCTTCATCTCGGAGCGCCGCAAGGTGACGCTTCCGGTCGGCGAATTGCTCTATGTCGAATCCAACGACACGGAAGTGTTTCTGCACACGGCGGACGGCGGGCTCTATCCTACGCGAACCCGGATTTCGCAGTGGGAGCGTTTGTTGGACGATCGGTTCATACGCATCCACCGTGCTTGGCTGGTCAATGCCGAGCGGGTGTCCCGGGTCACTATGACGGATGTGACCATAGAGCGGGTCACTCTCGAAGTTTCCCGGAAATACCGCAACGCCGTCGCCGAGCGTTTCGGACTGCATAAGCCTGCGCGGTAACGTTCGTTCCGTCATTTTCCTATCCTGTCCGATGCGGCCTTGTGTCGATTGGATACGAATGTGCGTATATATGCAAAAAAGCGTCCCGTGAAGGGACGCTTTTCATTTCGAGGGGCGGTTATTATTTGCCCATGTAGTTTTTCACGTAGTGGTGGTGCTGTCCGTAGCGCTCGAATGCTGCCCGGTCCAGGGATTCCTGGGCCGAAGGATCGGCGATCGAGATGATCAGCCGCGCACGCTCCTGCAGGCTTTTGCCGTAGAGATTGACGGCGCCGTTTTCGGTGACGAACCAGTGGATGTGGTTGCGGGTGGTTACCACGCCTGCGCCGCAGGTCAGTTCCGGAGCGATCTTCGAGATGCCTTTGTTGGTCACCGAAGGCATGGCGATAATCGCCTTGCCGCCTTTCGACAGCGAAGCGCCGTAGATGAAGTCTATCTGGCCGCCGACACCCGAATAGAATTTCGTACCCAGCGAATCGGCGCAAACCTGACCGGTGATATCCACCTGGAGTGCCGAGTTGATGGCCGTTACGCGGTCGTTCTTGGCGATGATGAACGGATCGTTGGTGTATCCCACGTCCATCATCAGTACGCCCGGGTTGTCGTCGATGAAGTCGTAAACCCGCTGCGAACCCATCAGGAAGGTGGAAACCATCTTGCCCTTGTCGATGTTCTTCGCTTCGCCGTTGATAACGCCCTTCTCCACCAGCGGGAGAACGCCGTCGGCGAACATTTCGGTATGGATACCCAGGTTCTTATGGTTGCCGAGCTGTGCCAGAACCGCATTCGGAATAGCGCCGATACCCATCTGAAGCGTCGCACCGTCTTCGATCAGGGCCGCGCAGTGCTTGCCGATGCGGGTTTCGATCTCGTTGGGTTCGGTGAAATGCGCCTCTTCCAGCGGGGTATCGTCCTGTACGAAGAGGTCGATTTTCGACGAGTGGATCATCGCGTCGCCGAACGAACGGGGAACGTGCTTGTTCACCACCGCGATCACCGTGCGAGCCGTTTCCACGGCTGCCAGGGTCGCATCGACCGAGGTGCCGAGCGAAACGTAGCCGTGTTTGTCGGGCGTCGATACCTGGATCATCGCTACGTCGCAAGGTACCGTGCCGCTGCGGTAGAGCTTCTGGGTTTCGCTCAAAAAGATGGGAATGTAGTCCGCATAGCCGCTTTGCGTCACTTTGCGCACGTTTCCGCCCACGAAGAACGAGTCGAGCTGGAAGATGCCTTCGAACTGCGGATCGGCATAGGGAGCCGGCCCTTCCGTGTGCAGGTGGTGGATGTGCACATCCTTGAATTCGTGGTTGGCGCCGCGTTCGCACATGGCCTTAATCAGGCACTGGGGGGCCGAAGCGACCGAGCTGAGGTGAATATGGTCACCCGATTTGATGACTTTCACGGCTTCGGCTGCCGTTGTGAATTTAATCTGAGTGTTCATTTCTTTTTTCTTATTTTAGATAAGATTCCTTGCATTCGGTTAGTTGCGTTTTACCTCGACTTGCTCGTAACCTTCGATGACATCTCCTACGCGGATGTCGTTGAAGGATTCGATGTTCAGACCGCAGTCCTGGCCCGTGAGCACCTCCTTGACATCGTCCTTGAACCGTTTGAGCGAGCCGAGCTTGCCCGTGTAGATCACGATACCGTCGCGGATCACGCGGATCGGGGTGTGGCGGGTCAGCTTGCCTTCTCGGACGACGCATCCGGCGACGGTGCCGACTTTGGAAATTCGGAAGATCTCCATGACTTCCGCCGAGCAGACAATCTCTTCCTTCATCACCGGTTCGAGCATGCCTTCGATGGCATCCTTGATGTCGTTGATCGCATCGTAGATGATCGAATAGAGGCGGATTTCGATCTCCTCCTTTTCGGCGAGCTTGCGTGCCGATGCCGACGGACGGACCTGGAAGCCGACGATGATGGCATTCGAGGCCGCCGCCAACAGAACGTCCGATTCCGAAATCTGACCGACGGCCGAGTGGATCACATTCACCTGCACGGTCTCCTTCGAGAGCTTGATCAGCGAACCCGACATAGCCTCAACCGAACCATCGACATCGCCTTTTACGATGATATTCAGCTCCTTGAACGATCCGATGGCGATGCGGCGTCCGATTTCGTCGAGCGTCACGTGCTTCTGGGTCATGATGCCCTGGATACGCTGGAGTTGCTCGCGTTTGTTGGCGATTTCACGGGCCGAGCGGTCGTCCTCCATGACGTTGAACGTGTCGCCTGCCTGGGGAGCACCGTTCAGACCGAGCACCTGTACCGGCGTCGAAGGGCCAGCTTCGGTCACTTTTTGGCCGTTTTCGTTGAACATCGCTTTCACACGGCCCGTGTGTATGCCCGAAAGCATTACGTCGCCTATGTGCAGCGTACCGTTTTGTACGAGCACCGTAGCTACGTAACCGCGGCCCTTGTCGAGTGTCGATTCGATGACGGCTCCCGAAGCGCGGCGGTTCGGATTGGCCTTCAGGTCGAGCATTTCGGCTTCGAGCAGCACTTTTTCGAGCAGTTTGTCGAGATTCAGGCCCTTTTTGGCCGAAACTTCCTGATCCTGGTATTTGCCGCCCCACGACTCCACGAGGTAGTTCATCTGCGAAAGCTGCTCCTTGATGTGGTCGGGGTTGGCTGCGGGTTTGTCGATCTTGTTGATGGCGAAAACCATCGGGACGCCTGCCGCCTGGGCGTGGTTGATCGCCTCGACGGTCTGGGGCATCACGTTGTCGTCCGCCGCTACGATGATGATCGCTACGTCGGTGATCTTGGCACCACGGGCGCGCATGGCGGTGAAAGCCTCGTGGCCGGGGGTGTCGAGGAACGTGATTTTCTGGCCGTTCAGCTCTACACTGTAAGCACCGATGTGCTGGGTGATACCGCCTGCCTCACCTTCGATGACGTTGGTTTTGCGGATGTTGTCCAGCAGCGAAGTCTTACCGTGATCGACGTGTCCCATGACGGTTACGATCGGCGGTCGCGGCACGAGGTCTTCCTCGCTGTCCTGTTCGTCGTCGCCGATGGCTTCCTGAATGTCCGCCGATACGAATTCGGTCTTGAAGCCGAACTCTTCGGCTACGACCACGAGCGCCTCGGCGTCGAGACGTTGGTTGATCGACACCATCAGGCCCAGGTTCATGCAGGCCGTGATGACCTCGGTCGCCGAAACGTTCATCATCGTAGCCAGCTCGGCTACGGTCACGAATTCGGTGACCTTCAGGATGGAGCGTTCCTGCTCTTCGCGCTGGAATTCTTCGTTCATGCGCTCGGCTACGGCTTCGCGTTTTTCCTTGCGGTATTTCGAACCTTTGCTCTTGGCGTTTTTCGACGTCAGGCGGGCCAGTGTATCTTTCACCTGCTTCGAAACCTCCTCGTCGCTGATTTCGGGACGAACGACGGGCTTCGGAGCTTTGAGTTTGTCCTTGCGGGTCTTCTTGTTCTCTCCCGGACGGGGTTGGTTGGATTGCGGGCCTTGTCCGCGGCTGGGCTGTGCGGCGGATTTACCGTTGCTGCCCGGCTTGGGGCCGCCTGCCGGCGTACGGGTCACGTCCACTTTCTCTTTACTCAAGCGTTTGCGTTTGTGGCGGTTGCCCGGTGTGAATCCCGATACGTCCATCGTGCCGAGTACCTGCGGGCCCGTGAGGGTCTGCACGGCGGGGCGGAAGATGTTGTCGCTCTTGGGCGCCGCTTCCGGTTCGGGTTTGGCTGCGGAAGCCGTTTCGGAGGCAGGTGCCGCTTCCGTTTTGGGGGCGGCCGGTTGCGGTGCCGGCTGCGGTTTCGGAGCCGCAGCCTCCGGTACGGGCTCTGCCGCCGGTTTGCTTACCGGTTGCGGTGCCGGTTTGGGCTTGGGAGAAAGATCTATTTTGCCCAGAATTTTGGGCTGGGGCAGTTCGTCCTTGACGCTGATGACGTTGCTTTTGATAATTACCTCCTGCTCCTCTTCGCGCGTCTGTTTCTGTGCCTCTTCGAGGGTGATCGTAGCCTGCTTCTGGGAGATTCGCTCCCGGATGCTTTCCCGTTCGTTGCCGGTAATTCGGCTCCCGCCGAATTCCTTCTCCAGAACGGCATAGACGTCCGGTTCCACCAGCGTATTGGGCGAACCGTCGGTTTTTATACCCTTCTTTTGCAGGAAGTCCGTGATGGTATTCAATCCCACCTTGAACTCCTTGGCAACCTGGATAAGTCTTAATTTTCTTTCGTTACTCATATATCGGTTTTAATTTTTGTGCGATGGGACGGATTACTCCTCGAATTCCGCTTTCAGTATCTCGACGACTTTCTGTGCCTGTTCCAGCTCCAGGTCGGCACGGGCGGCGATCTCTTCGACGGGCAGTTCCAGCACGCTCTTGGCCGTGTCGCAGCCGCAGGCTTTCAGGGCGTCGATCACCCAGCCGTCGATCTCGTCGGCAAATTCGGTGAGTGCAACGTCTTCCTCCTCGATTTCGCGGTAAACATCGATATCGTAGCCGGTCAGCATCTTCGAAAGCCGGATGTTCAGGCCGCCCTTGCCGATGGCCAGCGATACCTGGTCGGGCTTGAGATAGACCGAAGCTGTCTTCTTCTCCTCGTCGATGGTGATGCTCGAAATCTTCGCGGGGTTCAGGGCACGCTGGATCATTAACTGCGGGTTGGTCGTGTAGTTTACCACGTCGATATTTTCATTGCGCAGCTCCTTGACGATCGAGTAGATGCGCGATCCCTTCATGCCGACGCAGGCACCGACCGGATCGATGCGTTCGTCGTAGGATTCGACGGCTACCTTGGCACGCTCGCCGGGGATGCGGACGATCTTCTTGAGGGTGATCAGACCGTCGAAAATTTCGGGGACCTCCTGCTCGAAGAGCCGTTCGAGGAACTGGTTGGCCGTGCGCGAAAGGATGATGCGCGGCTGGTTGTTGTTCATCTCGACGCTCTTGACGATCGCCTTGATCGTGTCGCCCTTGCGGTAATAGTCGTTGGGAATCTGCTCGGTCTTGGGCAGGATCAGCTCGTTGCCCTCGTCGTCGAGGATCAGCACCTCTTTCTTCCATACCTGATATACCTCGCCGGTGATGATCTCGCCGACCTTCTCCGAATATTTTTCGTAAAGGTTGGCCTTCTCCAGATCGAGGATGCGCGAAGCGAGATTCTGACGCAGCGACAGCACGGCCCGACGTCCGAACGATTCAAGTTTGATCGGATCGACGTATTCGTCGCCCACTTCGTAGGTCGGATCGATGGCCTTAACCTCCGATACGGCGATTTGCATGTTCGGATTCTCCACCGCGCCGTCCTCCACGACCGTACGGTTTCGCCAGATCTCCAGGTCGCCCTTTTCCGGGTTGATGATCACGTCGAAATTCTCGTCCGTTTCGAACTGCTTCTGAAGCGCGTGGCGGAAAACGTCCTCGAGGACTCCGATCATCGTGGCCTTGTCGATGTTTTTAAGCTCCTTGAACTCTGCGAAATTGCTGATAAGATTAAGATTATCCATTGGTTTTTTATCTTGTTTATTTTTGAATTTCCACTATTTGAAATCGAGGTATTCCTTCGTGTATTTGATCTCTGAGAAAGGGTAGCGGCGCGTAACCCGCACCGTCTGTTTCCGCTTTTTACCCTCTACGGCCTGCTTCTCCTCGTAGGAGAGGGTGAGTCCCTCCTGGTCCGCCTCGTCGAGCGTCGCCAGAATCTTCACGCCGCTTTTGAGCAGCACTTCGACCGGCTTGCCGATCAGTTTGCGGTATTGGCGGAGGTGCTTGAGTTCCGAGCCGATGCCTGCCGAAGCTACCGTGAGAGAGAAATCCTCCGTGTCGCGGTCGAATTCGGCCTCGATCGCGCGGCTCAGCTCCACGCAGGTTTCGATACCTACCGAGGTGTCGCTGTCGATCAGCAGTTCCACTTCGTTGGCAGGCGAACAGGTGCAATCCACTACGAACAGGTCGGTGCCGACGAGTTTGGCATTGGCTATTTCGGTGATTTTCGTACAATCGATCATATTTGCTGATGTTATCAATAAAGTCGTTTTTCGGTGCGGGCGGTCCGTGCAAATCCGGACCTCTGTCCTTCCTCGGCGAAAACTTGAAGTTCGTTCAGTCGTTTTTGCGGCCGGCCCGGAGGCGTTCGGCTTTTTGACGAAAATGTAGGGAATCGTCGCTTCCCGTTCGTTTTCATCGTCTTGCGTCCTGCGTTTTCTTCGAACATTGCATCGCAAGGAGCACTATTCGCGCCCGAATCTTGTCCCTGTTGTAGCAGGAGCTGTAATCGGGTCCCCGCATGGCCCGCAACTGCCGGTTTCTCCCGACGGAATGGGCATGCGAGGGCATGCGGGTCGAGAAAATCGTGCGGATGATTCGCCGGTCGGGAGCGGTGAATATATCTACGAAATAAGGGGACTTGCTCGTCCCCTTACCTCTTTATACCCGTTTACGCTACAAATATAGCGAATGTTTTCCTATTTTCAAACCTTTGTGTTGAAAAATTATTCGTCTTTTTCGTTGCTCGGAGAGTAGGGCTTGATAATGCCGCGCTGCGATTCGCGGATGAACCGGATGAGTCGGTCGCGTTCGGGACTTTGCGGAATCTGTTTTTCGACCTCCTCACAGCCGTTCAGGTAGTTCAGGCCGCTTTGGAAGAGGATGCGGCAGGCGTCGTGAATTTGTGAGATCGTTTCCGGCGTGAATCCGCGGCGGCTCAGACCGACGCGATTGACGCAGGCGAAACGTACCGGATCGTTGTTGCTGACGGTGATGAAGGGGGGAATGTCCTTGCCCACCAACGCGCCGCCCTGAATCATCGTGTGCTCTCCGATGCGGGTCCACTGATGTACGGCTACGTGGCCGCCGATAACGGCCCAATCGCCGACTTCGACCTCTCCGGCGAGCGATACGCGGTTGGCCATGACGCAGTGGCTGCCTACCACGTCGTCGTGGGCGATATGCACGTAAGCCATAATCAGGTTGTGGCTGCCGACGACGGTCTTGCCCCGGGAGGCGGTGCCCCGGCTGATGGTGACGCATTCGCGGATTTCGTTGTAGTCGCCGATTTCGGCCGTCGTTTTTTCACCGACGAA
>ERZ836760.2946-NODE-2946-length-11861-cov-3.685414_pt1 | contig 11861 bp, 9 predicted proteins | sample MGYA00519941_ERZ836760 | MGnify/ENA primary metagenome ERZ836760 (study PRJEB31850, sample SAMEA3708807) | human gut metagenome | biome: human gut; feature: human-associated habitat; material: faeces | place: China | collected 2014 ... | reverse complement strand
CGGGTGTTCCCCGCTCTCAGAGTTTCCCTTCCCCCGGCCCGCCGCATCTTCAATACTGTGCGGAGCAGGAAGGATCAGCCGGAAATCCCGAGCAGCTCGGCGGCGTTGTCGTACAGGGAGCGCTGGAGGGATTCAGGTTCGAGCCCGGCGTTTTTCCAGTCTTCAATGGCCTGCGCGAATCCCCGGATGGGATAGCTGGTGGAGAAGAGGAAGCGGTATTTGAGGAACGAATTCGCAGCATTGGCGTATTCGTGGCGCATGGGCATGTTGCGCAGGAAGAAATAGCAGTCCGGGGCAAGGTAGAGGTTCGGGCAGAGCAGGGCCACGCCCACGGCCTCCTGCACCTTGGGCCAGCAGCCGTGGGGGATGACCACGTTGACCTTGGGGAACTTGCGGAGCATGGGCACAAGCGGCGTGGGATCGCAATAGCTGAGATCCGGGCCGCCGTAGGCGCTCATGGTAATGCTGACGAACACGCCGAGCTGCTGGCAGAGGTCAAGGATGGGCTCGATCTTGGGATCGGTGGCGTACATGGCGGGGCTGCACCAGCCGGGATCAAGGGCCACGCCCTTAAAGCCCCAGTCGCGGACGCAATGCTCGATCTCCTCAAGGGCGTCCGGCGCGTTGGGGGAGATGCCCGCGAGGGCTACGAACAGGCCCGGATAGCGGAGCAGCAGCTCATTGACCTCGGCGTTGCTCACGTCGCCGTAACGGGCGTTGCCGGTGTGCCGCCCGTGCAGCACGCCTTTGGTGATCCCGGCGGCCTTCATTTCGTCGACCAGCATGTCCACGGAGGCGTGCTCCATCGAAGGGACGGGGAGGCGTTCAAACCCGGTGGGGCGCATCTTGCGGGGATCGTCGGGCACGGACTGCCAGTTCCTGACGATGCCGAGGTTCATGAAGCCTTTGTACGGAGGGCGGATACGGAAATCGATGACCATGATGTCGTCCTTTTGCGGTGGTAGGCCCGGCGGAAAGCCGCTGGACACGGGAGCGTTGCCGGATGCTTTCGGAAGTGTTTCCCGATCAAGCGGGTTCGGATGTGCGCCGGGTTTTCGTTGATTCGGGAAGAGATTCCCGACCCGTGGGAACAACGGGCCGGGAAAGGGGATCGGGCGAGGGGGCTACTTGATGATGCCGGCCTCACGGTAATACTTCTCCGCGCCGGGATGCAGGGGCAGGGCGAGGTTATCCGCCATGTGTTCGGGGACCAGCGTCTTCCATGTGGGCTGGACGGCGTGCAGTTCCTCAAAACCTTCCACGATGGCCTTGGTGATCTTGTAGACATCGGCGTCCGGCATATTCTTGCGGACGAGCATGACCGTGGAGTCGGTAATGCAGGGAATGTCCCTGCCCACCGCGCCGCCGTAGAAGTCGGCGGGGATGACGCCGATGGACTGCCCGGTCTTGGCGGTGACGCTCTTGAGCACCTTGTCGGATACGGGGAGCCACTTCACCTTGGCGTTGAGCACGAGTTCCTGAATGTGGGACTGCTGGCCGGGGCCGAGGGTCAGGTAGGCGTTCAGGGTGCCGTCCTGGAACATACCCACGCGGTCGTTGGCGGAAACGGCGGTGTGTGCGCCGCCCCATTTCGTGATGTCGTCGTAGGTGTACCCGTATTCGGCCAGCAGCATGGCGCCGACCACGTTGTGCAGGGTGCCCTTGGCCCCGCGATCGAGGCGGACGGGCAGTTTCTTTTCCATGAGTTCGTCGAACGTGTTCACCGGAAGATCGGCGGAGACGATGATGGACAGGCGCGAAGTGTCGTTCATGTTGGCGAGCGAGGCCACATTTTTGAGGGGCTTCTTGTACGGGGCCTTGCCGTCGCGGGCCGCCACGGTGTTGAAGGTCTGGGTCAGGGTGACGTCGGCGGCGTTCTGTTCAAGGCGGAGGGGGTTGCTGACCGAAGCGCCCTGCAGCACGTTGATGGCGCTGCCGGGATAGCGGTCGTTGACCAGCTTGCCGACCCCGGTGAGGCCGACATTCCATGTGCCGCCGAGCACCGCGCCGCCCACGGCCCGGAAGTTGATGGGTTTGGCGTCGTCAGCCGCGGCTGGGGCGGCGAAGGCGAGCGTGAGGCCGATGGCGCAAGCGCCGGAAAGCGTTATGGCCTTGTGCAGGAGGGACATGATGGACTCCTCTGGGTATGTGGGCCGTGGCCCGGTGGAAGGTTTGCGGGCAAGAGCCCGGAAGCTGGGGCGGATCAGGCGGCGCAGAGCCGCTTCTTGCGTGCGATCTGGATGAAAAAGACGAGGCTGGCCGTGCCGAAGCCGATGAGGTCGGTGAGGAGGCCGGGGTACACGAGCACGATCCCGGCCACGAACATCATGACCCGCTCGGCGGGCGAGGATTCGGTGAACAGCCATCCCTGCATGCTGGAGGCGAGGCAGACGACGCCGAGCACGGCGGTGAACACGGCCTGCAGGATGGTGGCCCAGTCGCCCATGAGCAGGAGCGCGGGCTCGAAGATGAAGATGAAGGGGACGATGAAGGCGGCGATGCCGAGCTTGAAGGCGGTGAAGCCCGTCTTCATGGGCGGCGCGTCGGCAATGGCGGCCCCGGCGTAAGCCACGAGGCATACGGGCGGGGTGATGCCGGACGAGATGGCGAAGTACATGACGAACAGATGGGCGGCGAGCACCGGGACCCCGGCCTGCACCAGCGCGGGCGCGCCGAAGGTGGCGACGAGGATGTAAGCGGGCAGGGAGGGCAGGCCCATGCCGAAGATCACGCACGTCCCGGCGAGCACCAGCAGGAAGATCCCGATATGCACCTGCGCGAGCGAGCCCATGAGGTTGACGAAACTGAAGCCGAACCCGGTCATGGTCACGACGCCGATGACGATGCCCACGCAGGCGCAGCACGCCGCGATCATGAGCAGGTTCGCCGCCGCGTTTTCCATGGCGGCGAGGAAACGGGCCGGGGTGAGGCGTGTTTCGGGGCTCAGGAAAGACAGGGCAACCACGGCGGCGCAGGCGAGCAGGGCCGAGAAGATGATGCTCCTTCCGGCGATCATGAGGACGATGAGCAGGGCCAGGGGCGCGAGGTAGTAGAGCTTGCGCTTGATGGAGCGCAGTTCGGGGATGAGATCGGACGGCGTGCCGCCGAGCCCGTGCCGGAGCGCCTCAAAGTGGATCATGGTGAACAGGGATAGGTAATAGAGCACGGCGGGCAGGAGCGCGGCCTTGCAGATGCTCAGGTAGCTGATGCCGGTGTATTCGGCCATGACGAAGGCGATGCTGCCCATGACCGGGGGCATGATCAGGCCGCCGGAGGAGGCGACCGCCTCGACCGCGCCCGAGAATTCGGGCCGGTAGCCCACGCGCTTCATGAGCGGGATGGTGAAGGTGCCGGTGGCGTAGACGTTGGCCGCCGCGCTGCCGGAAACGCTTCCGAAGAGGGCGCTGCCGAAGATGGCCGCCTTGGCCGGGCCGCCCTTGGCGTTGCGGGTGACGAGGCAGGCGAGTTCGAGGAACACGCTGGCCATATTGGTCTTTTCGAGCAGTGCGCCGAACAGGATGAACACGTAGATGATCGTGGCCGAAGCGCCGATGGAGGACCCCCAGATGCCGTCGTTGAGCAGGTACAGCGATTCGATGATCTGGTTGGGGGCGAGGTAGAGGTGCCCCATGTTGCCGGGCAGGAGGTGCCCGAAGAAGGCGTACAGCAGCGCGATGCCGGACACGATCACAAGGGCGAGGCCCGCCACGCGCCGGGTGGCCTCAAGGATGGCGATGATGAGCCCGGCACCCCAGAACAGATCCCATGCCGTCAGCTCGTCGATGTGTGGCATCCTGTCCTGAATGTAGGAGAAGTTTGTGATGATGTACGCCGCAGCCCCGGCGCTCATGGCGATCATGAGGATGTCGAACAGGAACGACCATGCCGGTTCGGGCCGGGGGTTCTTGCGCAAGGCCCGGTTGGACGAGCGCCACAGGAACAGCATGGAGAGCACAAGCCCCACATGCGTTGCCCGGACGATCAGCGGATCGAGCAGCCACATGCCCGTGCAGGTCGTGAGCTGGAACGCGCAGAGGGCTATGGCGAGGGCGAGGATGAGCGGGCGCAGTTTCCTGCGGTCGAAAACGGGAACCATGATGACCTCCTCCGGTCCGCGGAGCGGCTACAGGTTATAGGCTGCGGTGTAGGCCTCGTGCATGGCGTCGAGCACCTTGCCCACGCGGCGGCAGTCGCCGATGGCGGTGAAGGGTACGCCCGCCAGCGAAAGCTCCGCGCACAGGGCGTTCGACGGGCGGTAGCCGAGGGCGAGGACGAGGGTGTCGAAAGGCGGGAGTTCCCGCTGGGAGCCGTAGGCGTCCTTCACGGCGACGCGCCCATCCGGCCCGACGGAAACCAGCTCCGTGGATGTGAGCGCCTTGACCTTATGCTCCCTGAGGCTTTCGAGGAGGAAGCTCCGGGCACGGGCCTGCATGTCCGCCGCAAGATCGGGCCTCAGTTCAAGGATGGTGACGTCCCCGCCCTTGAGCGCGAGGTATTCGGCGGTTTCGCTGCCCACCATGCCCCCGCCCACGACGAGCACACGCTGTCCGGCCTTGGCCTTGCCGGTGAGGATGTCTTCGGCGGTAACGGCGTTGGCGATGCCTTCGCAGAAACGGGGGATGACGGGTACGCTTCCCGTGGCGACGATGAGCGTGTCGGGTTTGAGTTCGGCGAGATCCGCGACGGAGGGCGCGGTCCCGAGGAAGACCTTGACCCCGGAAGCGATCAGCCGTTCGCTAAAGCGGTTCACGAGCACGGCATACAGATCCTTATGCGGCGGCAGGGCGGCGATATTGGCCAGCCCGCCGAGGCGGGTCCGTTTTTCAAAAAGGGTTACCCGATGCCCCCGTTCGGCGGCGACAAGCGCGGCCTGCATCCCGGCGGGCCCGCCGCCCACGATGACCACATGCTTGGAAACGGCGGCGGGGGTGCGGGGATACATGCCTTCGCAGCCGGTGCGGGGATTCACGGCGCAGGCGACGGCCTTGCGCTCGCGCAGCCGGGCCACGCAACCCTCATTGCAGCCCACGCATGGGATGACCGCATCGTCACGGTTCGCAGCGAGCTTATTAGGCAGGTCCGGGTCGGCGATGAGCGCCCGCCCCATGACCACGAGATCGGCCTTGCCGGAATTGAGGACGGCGTCGGCGGATTCCCGGTCGATAATGCGCCCGGCCACGCCCACAAGGGCGCGATCTCCGAGGGCTTCCTTGATCGCGGCGGCGCGGTCGGCGTTCCAGCCCTTGGGCAGGCAGGGCGGCGGGCCGGTGAAACGGTTGGTCTCGCCAAGCCCCACGCTGACGTTGAACAGATCGATGCCGTTGTCCGCCACTGTGCGGGCGATGTCGCGGGCCAGCTCCAACGTGATGCCGCCGGGCAGGTACTCCTCGACGCTGCACCGGAAGAACAGGGGAAAATCCGGTCCAAGACGCTTCCTGATGCCCCGGATGACTTCCACTGGCACGCGCATCCGCTTTTCGAAGTTGCCTCCATAGGCGTCCTCGCGGCGGTTGAAGAGCGGGGACATGAACTGCGAGAGGAGGTAGCCGTGCGCACCGTGGATTTCGATGACGTCGAACCCGGCCTCGGCGGCGCGTTCGGCTGCGGAACAGAAGCTGCCGATGACGCGTTCGATGTCGTCCTCGTCCATGACGTGGATGTCGTCGTAGGTGGTGAGTCCGGGGATGTAGGAAACGAGCTGGCGGGGGTGCCCGGAAACGGCGGGCTGGGCCAGACGCCCGGCGTGGTTGAGCTGGATGCCCGCCTTGCCGCCGTGGGCGTGGATGGCGTCCGTGAGCCGGCGAAGGCCTTTGATGAAGTGATCGGAAGCGATGCTCACGCCGGGCCAGTAGCTTTTGCCCGTGTCGTCCACGCTGGTGGATTCGAGCATGTTGAGCCCCACGCCGCCGTAGGCGCGCTCGGCGTGGTAGGCGATGAGGCGCTCGCTGACTTCGCCGTTGACCGCGCAGTAGTGCGTGACCATTGAGGGCAGCATGATGCGGTTTCTAAGGGTTGTCTTTCTGATGGTCAGAGGTGAGAGCAGGACGGAAGAGGGCATAGACGCTCCGGGGGTGAAAGTACGGATCGGGCCTTTTTGTTCTTTTTTATGCAAGAGATAAGGCAATGATTGTGCCAAATCATACAAAAAAGCCTTGTTTTACATTTATTCATTTATTTAAAATGATTAATTGAAAAATCCCTTTCCATGTCTTTTCCTATATGTTCAAAAAAATGACATGCGCTCATGACATGTCATTGATTTATACCACACCGGAAAGGACGGCAAAGCTTTTTTTGATTACGGGATATTACAGATGAATAGATATCTGATAAGGTGTCCATAAAGGGAAACAGCCCTGTTCCGGCTATCCGGAGCAGGGCTGTTTCATGGGGTTTTAAACCGATTGACTGTCTTTTTATGTCTTATTTTTCACCAATAAGCCTGGCGGCGTTGTCGTAGAGCGTATTCTGAAGGGCTTCGTCGGTGAAGCCGCGCGACTTCCAACCCCGGAGGCACTGGCTGAGGCTGCGCACCGGGTAGGAGCTGGCGTAGAGGATGCGGTATTTCAGGTAGGTGTTCGCGGCCTTGATGTACTCGTCGGACAGCGCGAACCCATCGATATAAATGTAACAGTCAGGCATAAGATACACGTTGGGGCAACGGATCGCCACGGCAAGGGCGGTGTGGACATGCGGCCAGCAGCCGTGCGGCACGACTATCTTCATGTTTGGGTATTTCATGGCGACGCGCTGGATGGCGCAGGGCTCGGAGTAGCTCAGATCCGGGCCGAGCATGAAACTGGAGGTCAGGGAGACGATCATGCCGAGTTCCTGACATTTCGCATAAATGGGATCAAAAACCGGATCGTCATGGTAGAGCGGGCGGCGCAGCCATCCGGCGTCGATGCCCACGCCCCGGAAACCCATCGCGGCGACGCGTTCGATTTCCTCTACCTGTCCGGGAAGGTTCGGGTTGACGCCCGCGAAGGGGATGAAGCGGCCCGGATAGGCGCGGGCGAGTTCGTCGATTTCGTCATTGTCCACGGAACCATACTCGTCGGCCTTGCGGCCCATGATCACGGCGCGTTCGGTTTCGGTCTCGTCCATTTCCTGCATGAACAGTTCGATGGAGCGCGCTTCCGCCGAGGGGACGCGTTCCTTGCCGATCAGGAAAATCGACTGCTTGGTGGGATCGGGGGACGGCGCGGGCTTGTTGTAGAGCGATGTGGTCAGATTGGTCTTGTACGGGGGGCGTACGCGGAAATCGATGAGCATGGCGGATTCTCCTTGGTGATGACGCGGGCGGTGCGTGGGGACGGCGGCTCCGCGAGTGTATACGGCTGCGCCCGGTGCGCGGACAACAGTCTGCGGACAGCAAGAAGCGATCCAGCACGCGCCATTTGAGCCCGATCCGCATACCACTTATGAAAAAAGGAACAATAATCTCCCGATTCGCCAGAAAAGGCTTGCTTTCGTGTCACAATCTATGACATGTACAATTGACATATACACAAATGTCACATGCGCGGCGTCCGCGTCTCACGGGGACGACGCAGGAGCCTTCCCATGACGGACACCCATGATTCGTATCTCCAGTCCGACGCCCGGCAGGAGGCCATTTCGGCCCAGAAGGAGCTTTTCCTCCGTGGCCTGCCCGTGGATACCACCGTGGTCAGCGATTTCGTCCTGCGCTCGTGGCAGCGCAGCCGCCTTGCCGGGGTCGATCCTGAAACCACGGTGCGCAAGAAGGTGGACGAGACCATTTTCCGGCATATCCTTGCCGCCAATGCCGATCTTCTCGAGTCCTCCCGCGTGATTATGAAGGAATTGTTCTCGTCGCTGGTTTCCGGAGCGGGGTCCATGATCCTTTCCACCGCCGAATGCATCAGCCTGCATATGGAAACCAGCGGAAGGGACGGCGACACCTACCCCAGTTCCAAGCCTGGCATGATCACCACCGAACAGCTCCGGGGAACCAACGGCATCGGGACGTGTGTGGCGGAGCGCAGGCCCATCGAGATCATCGGCGCGGAGCATTACCTGACCGTGGGGCACCGTTGGAGCTGTTCGGCGGCACCGATTTTCGACAGCAAGAACCAGCTCATCGCCGTGCTCAACGTGAGCCAGCTCCGCGAGAAGTACCACTCCCACACCCTCGGCATGGTGCGGGCGGCGGCCTACGCCATTTCGGAACAGCTCCGCCTCCGCGCCCTGCTCCAGCAGCAACAGGCCATCATCGAACTGCTCGACGAGGGGGTCATCGTGGTGTCCCGTTCCGGCGAGGTGAAGCTCATGAACAGCAAAGCCGCCTCCATGCTCGGGCTTCCGGCCCCGCAGCAGGGCGAAAACATCTACAAGTTCATGCGGCCTTCGCAGATGCTCGACAACATCCTCACGGGCGATCCCCATATCATGGATCAGGAAGCGCAGTTCCCCTTGGAATCCGGTTCGCTGTCCTGTTTCTTTTCGGCCATGTCCCTGACCAGAGAGGCCTGCGTGGTGCTCACGTTCCGGGAGGCCCGGCGTATGCGGGGATTCGCGGCACGCGTCGCCGGGTCGAAGGCCGTGTACACGTTTGACCGCATCCTTGGGGATTCGCCCCCGCTCATGGAGGTCATCGATCAGGCCAAAACCATCGCGCGGGGCAACACCACGGTGCTCATCCTCGGCGAAAGCGGCACGGGCAAGGAACTCTTCGCGCAGTCGATCCATAACGCGAGCCCTCGGGCATCGCGCCCTTTTGTGGCGGTGAACTGTGGAGCGTTGCCGCGGAATCTCGTGGAGAGCGAGCTTTTCGGCTATGAGGACGGGGCGTTCACCGGGGCGAGCCGGACCGGGAAGCCGGGGAAATTCGAGCTTGCGGACGGAGGGACCATTTTTCTCGACGAGCTCGGCGAGATGCCGATGGACGCGCAAGTTTCGCTCCTGCGCCTGCTCCAGAACGGCGAGGTGACCCGCATCGGCGGCAAGTCGAGCCGTACGGTGTCGGTGCGCGTCATCGCCGCGACGAACAAGAACCTTGAGGAAGCCGTGCGCCAGCACACCTTCCGCGAGGATCTCTACTATCGGCTCAACGTCTTCACTCTCGTATTGCCGCCGTTGCGCAGCCGGATGTCGGACATTGAGCTTTTGGCCGAGCATTTTCTACTGAAATTCGCGGGCAGCCTCGGCAAGGATGTGCGGGGTTTCACGCCCGGCGCGCTGGCGCTGCTCCGGCGCTACCAGTGGCCCGGCAACATCCGTGAGCTTGAAAACGTGATGGAACGGCTCGCCAATATCGTACGGCATCCTCTCGTTTCCGAGGAGGATCTGCCGCCTCAGATGGTGACGGTTCGCCAGCCCGCCAGCCCGCAAGGCCTCTTGCACAGCAAAGAGGCCGAGACCATCCTTGAGACGCTCCGGCAGACCGGAGGCAACATCCGGGCGGCGGCCGCACTGCTCGGGGTGTCGAGGGGCGGCCTGTACGTCAAGCTGAGGCGGCTGGGGATCGATGTGGAAAGCTGCCGCGGCGGTGAAGGATGAATGGAGAGAGGGGCTGGCATCCGGGGGAGAAACTTTTCTCTAGAAAAGTTTCTCCCCCGAACCCCATTTTCCAAAGGCTTTCGACTGGTGGGGAGGCCGCGCGGAGGGAGTGCGTTCCGATATGAGAGGAACCTTTATGGGTGGCCCTTCAAATAGGCTTCATTTATGGGACGTTGCGGACAGGGATGCGATAAGCGTAAAAGCCTTACAGATCCATCAGCCGGCCAGGGAGGAAGTTGCATACGCCGATGGCTCGGATCTTGCCGTTTTCGTAGAGTTCCCCCATCGCTCTCCATGAACCGTAATAGCCCCCAAAAGGCATGTGGATCAGGTATAAATCCGGAGTGTCAAGCCCCAGACGGCTCAAGGAAGCTTCAAAGGCGTTCTTCGTTTTCTCATAGCCAGCCTCTTGAATCCATACTTTGGTGGGATGAGGGGGATTCCGCTCTTGCGGACGGCGGCTCCCACGGCTTCCTCATTCCGATAGACCGAAGCCGTATCGATAAGCCGATAACCTGCTGCCGCCAGAGCCTCCGAGACGGCTTGTTCTCACAGGATGGCATCCGGCACCTGAAAGACGCCGAAACCTTCCAGCGGCATTTCGATTCCATTACGCAATATCGTGGTCTGCATGGGTATTCCTCTTGAGATGTAGGGAGGGCGGCAAACTTCCATGTTATCTCCGTGTGTGTTTTGAGCAGCCATGTGAGGTTTTTTATTCCGCCCGCTCGAAGGCAATCAAAAAGTCGCCGGGCATGGCAGCCAGCTTTTCTATGCCCGAAGTGATGCGCCCCAAACGGACCAGTCCTCTGGACAGGCGAAACTCCCGGTAAAAGATGGCGATGTTGCCCCACGGGGCATAGAACGTCAGATCTCCCGCCGAAGGCTCAATGCTGTCCGGCATATCTTCCGTGGAAATCACGCGCGGCGGGTTGCCGATTTTTTCCGTCCCGTTGTAGTCCTTCACCGTCAGGGTGAGCGGGAGCATACTCAAGAAATCACGGCCTGCGGGATTGTCTTCCAGTACGGCGGGAAGGGTTTCCCCGTCAACGATCAAGCGTATGCGCATGGGTTCACCTGCCGGAGCGGAATGGGGGAGAAGTGCCGCCAGTGCCGTCAGGAGGAGGGCCGCCATAGGCAACAGGCAGTGCTTCAGGGGCAGCCGGCGGCCTTGCCGCATGGTTTGTTTCGCGTTCATGGGCTTACGCCTTGTTGCCCAGCTCAAAGGCGGACTTCAGGGCGGCGGGAACCTGCAGGATCGTCCCGGCTCCGTCGGCACCCGTACCCCGCACAACGCCCCTCAGCGCGGCCTTTTCAAAACAGGCGATCCAGCCCTCCAAGCCTTTGACGGCCCCGTCCATTGAGCTCTCCGCGCTGTCCGCCGCCGTTGCCAGCAGATAAATGTCCCTGAACGCATAGTCCGACGGGAACAAAGGATTGGAGCGATCGAGCAGGGTCTTCATCTGGCCGCACATCTCATAAAAATAGATGGGGGTGGCGAATGCGATTACCTCGGCGTCCTTCATTTTTCGGACGATGGCGTCGGCATCGTCATGGATGACGCATCGCTGCGTTTTCTGGCAGGCCAGACAGCCTTTGCAAAAGCCGATGGTTTTGTCGTGCAGGCTGAGCAGTTCCACGTTATGTCCAGCTTCCTCCGCGCCTCTGGCAAATTCACGGGCCAGCATTTCGGAGTTGCCGTTCTTGCGGGGGCTGGTCGAAAGGATCAGGATGTTTTTCTTCATGGAAATCGTTCTCCTTCTATATTCATTGTGGACGGTTGGGCCGTTCCGCCCTCCATATGGAGGTGACGCGGATTGCGGCCACCGAAATGGGCTCAGGCCTTGTGCCCCGTGTCTCTGGCGAAGAGGGAAAAACTGACCGCGATCAGCAGGGCCGCCATGACGCTGATGCCTGCCGCCGCCAGAAAGATGCCATTGATGCCGAGGTTGTCATAGGTGAACCCGCCCACGGCGGCGGCAAGGCCAATGGCGAATTGCGTCGCCGCGACGGTGAGCCCTCCGGCAAGCTCCGCCTTGTCGGAGAGGGTGCGGGCGATCCATGTGGACCAGCCTACCGGGGTAAAGCCGAACGCGAATCCCCAGAAAACAGCCAGCGCGATGCCGATGTCCGCGTGCCCTTGGGAGAGAAGCAAGGCGAGCGCGGCGGCTGTGAAGGCCAGATGGACCAGAATCATGGTTGACCGGAAGTGATTCCCGAGGAGCGCGCCCGCAATGAAGGTGCCGAGGACGTTCGCCACTCCGAAGACCAGCAGGATCACGGAAAGCGTATTGGCTCCCAAGGCGAGATCCAGCTCCAGAAAGGGCCGCAGGTATGTG
>ERZ836760.2932-NODE-2932-length-11925-cov-9.617355_pt1 | contig 11925 bp, 15 predicted proteins | sample MGYA00519941_ERZ836760 | MGnify/ENA primary metagenome ERZ836760 (study PRJEB31850, sample SAMEA3708807) | human gut metagenome | biome: human gut; feature: human-associated habitat; material: faeces | place: China | collected 2014 ... | reverse complement strand
ATACAATGAGCAAGCTCAAGTATTGTCAATTATTTTTTATGGCTGAACTGTTACGGTTAGTAACAGATTACATTATATATACTGGATTTTTTTAATAATATGTTATATTATATAATGGATTATTATGTAATTATATATAAATCCGGAGGTTTGCCGTGAAAGAAATGACGGAACTTGAAAAATATTACAATAAATTTAATGAAGAAAAAAGACTGACGAGAAGACATGGTCAGGTGGAATTTATTACATCTATGAAATACATACATGAGTGTATAGGTGACAGAAAATGTGTAAAAATACTTGATATAGGTGCAGGTACGGGAAGATATTCTGTCGCACTTGCAGAGGAAGGGCATGATGTGACGGCAGTTGAACTTGTAAAGTACAATCTCGGTATATTGAAGTCAAAAAACAGTACGGTCAAGGCGATGCAGGGAAATGCCATGAAATTATCAAAACTTCAGGATGATACTTTTGACATAACACTGCTCTTTGGTCCTATGTATCATCTTTTTGGATTTGAGGATAAATTAAAAGCCATGAATGAAGCAAAAAGGGTGACAAAGCCGGGAGGAAAGATACTTGTTGCGTATTGCATGAATGAATACAGTATATTGACATATGGATTTAAGCAAAATCATATAAAAGAAGTTGTAAAAGCGGGAAAAGTTACAAAAGATTTTCATTGTCTGCCTGAAAAAGAGGATTTGTATGATTATGTGAGGGTCGAGGATATAGACAAAATCCGCAAAGCAGCTGACTTAGACAGGATAAAACTTATATCTGCCGACGGACAGGCAGACCTTATGCGTCCTGTATTAAATGCGATGGATGAGGAGACTTTTAATCTGTTTGTGGAGTATCATCTTGCGACCTGCGAGAGACAGGAACTTGTAGGTGCGGGTGCACACACGGTGGATATTTTGGAAAAGCGATTATAAAACAAAGTTCTTGTAATAAAAGTTTGTGGGATGTATAATAGTGGTTGTGTCAAAATTTCATGCTATGCAAATAAGAGTACACATATAAGGGGATGGTTTCTTAGTCAGAGGCTTTATGGTGTGTATGCAGAACATAGTTGAAGTGACAATGTGAAATATCATATGGAGGAAGAAAATATGTATAATATACTAAGCGGTTGCTTAAATCCAAATCAGATAACAATGATAGGTATTCTCGCAGCATTCCTGCTGACATTTATATGTCTTAAATTTCCATTTCCGTTTCTGCCGGTGGATCAGGGCAGGGAGTTTGCGGTAAACGGTGCATTATCAAAGGGAAAGACAAGAGGTGTCGGACTTACATTTGTAATAGTATTTATTATCTGTTCGCTGCTCTTTATGCCGATAACAAGAGAGTTTATCATATATTGCATACTTTTATTTGCAATAATGTTAAGCGGTTATCTTGATGATGCGGCAGAGACACCATGGCAGGATTACAAAAAAGGTGCGATAGACCTTATTTTATCTATTGTTACAATGTGGACATTCTTAAACTTTAATGAGTCTGTTATACACATTGGAAAAAATGTTATCACACTTCCGATGCCGGTTTATTTTGTGCTCGGTATAATTCTTATCTGGGTTTCAATAAATGTAACAAACTGCACAGACGGTGTGGACGGGCTTTCAGGAAGCCTTTGCTGTGTTGTAATATCAGCGTTTACGGTGATTTTTGCAAATGAACTCGGATATTATGTGATAGCTGATTTTATATTTGTGGCAACGCTTCTTGCTTATCTTTATTTCAATTCAAATCCGAGCAGTATGCTTATGGGAGATGCAGGTTCAAGGGCACTCGGATTTTACATTGCCATTATTGCAATGAAAACGGGACATCCGATAAGCTACATATTACTTGCTATTGTGCTTATAATTGACGGAGGTCTTGGACTTGTAAAGATTTTTTTGAAGAGATTTTTGAAGATTTCAATCCTTGTAAATACAAGAACACCGCTTCATGACCATGCACGAAAAAATAAAGGGTGGTCGGATACACAGGTTGTGTTCAGATTTATAATAATGCAGATAGTCGCTGCGATGATAGGTTATATAATCATTAGTCTGTTATAAAATGACAGGGTATATTTGCAGGATTATATTGCACAAGCTGTTATAAAATACTTTTTGACAAAACATCATAAATAAAAAAGACATGGCATAAATAAGAAGACAGGTCATGTCTTTTTTGATTTATACAGATGTTTATGTATTATTTTGTATTAAAAATTGTGTGGCTGCAACAGATTTTCGGATACAATTATATGCAGGATAGCTGCTGTATCATTTTACCGGGTGGTCATGCACAAAATGTTGTCAACGGGCATAATATATAAATGATAATGTTTAGAGGTGCTTGAGGTGCAATCCTTTCCAAAACCAATGAGTGCAAAAGAAGAGGAAGAATGCATCAAAAGATACCAAGTGGGAGACAGGAGTGCGAGAGAACTTCTTATTGAAAAAAACCTGCGGTTAGTCGCATATATAGTTAAAAAATATAATACATCTGACAGGGAGCTTGAAGATCTTATCTCGATAGGGACAATAGGTCTTATAAAAGGTGTGGATTCTTTTGACGGTTCAAAAAATATAAGACTTGCAACTTATTGTGCAAGATGTATTGAAAATGAAATATTGATGAATATAAGAACGGAAAAAAAGACATCAAGAAATGTTTATCTGTACGATTCGATAGGTTCGGACAAAGAGGGGAATGAAATAAATCTTATAGATGTTATCGAGTATGAAGATGAGGATATTGTAGAAAAGATTACGCAGGATGAGAGAATAAAGAGACTTGATGATAAAATAAAAGAAGTTTTAAGTGGGAGGGAGCAGGATATTATAAGGAAGAGATACGGTATAGGTGGTTTTAAGATAAAAACGCAGCGTGAAATTGCAGCCGAGTATGGAATATCAAGGTCTTATATATCGAGAATAGAAAAATCAGCATTGCTTAAGCTGAGAAAAAGTTATGAAAATGATTGTTTATAGATGGCGGTTGTGTTAATATATAGGATAAGAATGGGAGATTTTGTACGATTGATCTAAACCTGTAGTTTGATATTACAGGCTTAGTATAAATTTTCGGTGATTTATAGTACAGATTGTAGGAGGATATCAATGAAAGTACTTTTAGTAGATGATGCGGCATTTGTGCGTATGTCGTTAAAAAAGATCCTTGATGATGCAGCATTTGGATTTGAATATGTTGAAGCCGGTGATGGGGAAGAGGCTATAGAAAAATATAAATTATATTCACCGGATCTTGTCATTATGGATATTACGATGCCTAAGATGGATGGGATTGCGGCAGTAGGCAGGATAAAAGAGATTGATGACAATGCAAGGATAATAATGTGTTCATCAATGGGATATCAGGAGAAAGTTGTTGATGCAATTACAGCGGGAGCAAAAGATTTTATTATAAAGCCTTATGAGGCAGAAAAAGTTATAAAATCGGTAAAGGCAGTATTAAAATTAGATAAGGAATAGTATGGAAAGTAAAAAACTTTCTATGCACAAAAAATATGTGCAGAAATGAGGATTAAAATGACATATTTAGAAGAATATAAAGAGGGAAATAAATTTTCCGGGATTTATCTTTGTAAGTCTAAACAGATATTAAAGACAAAGGCAGGAAAGACATATTATTCTCTGATACTTCAGGATAAAACAGGAGTTATAGACGGAAAAGTCTGGGAGTTGAATGCCGGGATAGCAGAATTTGACAGTATGGATTTTATTATGACAGATGGCACTGTAACATCATTTCAGGGAGCCCGTCAGGTAAATATAAATCGCATAAGAAAAGCCGGAGAGGGTGAGTATGACCCTAAAGAATACATTCCGGCATCAAAGTATGATATAGAGGAAATGTATGCAGAGCTGAAAGGTATCATAGCAACGATAAAAGAACCACATCTTAAACAGCTTACGGAAGAATGTTTTATAAATGATAAAGAGTTTGTAAAAGAATTTAAGATTCATTCGGCAGCCAAATCAGTACATCACGGATTTATCGGAGGACTTTTGCAGCATACGCTTGCAGTTACAAAGATGTGTGTATTTCTTGCAGACAATTATCCTATACTTGACAGAGATTTGCTTGTTACTGCCGCAATCTTCCATGATATAGGAAAAGTATCTGAATTATCAGATTTTCCGGCAAATGATTACACGGATGACGGTCAGCTTTTGGGACATATATTTATCGGTGCGGAACTTATAGGAAATAAAGTGCGTCAGATAAGCGGATTTCCACCGGTACTTGCAACGGAGCTTCGCCATTGCATACTTGCTCATCACGGAGAACTTGAGTATGGTTCGCCGAAAAAGCCTGCTATAGCAGAAGCGATGGCACTTAACTTTGCAGACAATACGGATGCTAAGCTTGAGACTATGACTGAGATATATGACAAGGCAAATCCAACAACTGAATGGCTCGGATTTAACAGATTTGTCGATTCAAATATCAGACAGAGTTCAGGAAGTGCGGCAAAGAGGAGATAGTAACGATATAGAAATAAAAAGCCGGGGAGCTGATTATCTCAATAGAAATATGGATAGTTGGTTTGTCGGCTTTTTTCACCAGGGGATAGTAATTTAACACTATCAAGGAAGTCAACGGTTTCTATTGCGTAGAGCAATAAGTGGTGGGTTGCATCTGTTTAAGTGGGAAAACATCATTAAATATAAAAACAGTTGAATATAATAAAGGAAATAGCATTATGAGTAAGGAAAAAAAATTCGTGTGTGAAAAGAACGAAGAACTTGAACTTGATATAACGGACCTTGGCAGTACTGGCGAGGGAATAGGCAAGATTGATGGGTACACATTATTTGTCAAAGATGCACTTATCGGGGATAAGGTAAGAGTTAAGGTAATAAAGACAAAGAAAAATTATGGTTATGCAAGACTGCTGGAGATAATAAAGCCGTCTGAGTTCAGGGTAGAGCCTGAATGTCCTGTTGCAAGACAGTGTGGAGGCTGCCAGCTTCAGCATTGTTCATATGAAAAGCAGCTTTCGTGGAAAGAGGAGAAAGTGGCTAATTGTCTCAGGAGGATAGGCGGAGTGCCTGTTTATACTGAGGAGGAATATAAAAAAATTGTAGCCGGGAAATCGGATGGCAGTAAATCGGTTGAAAATACCTTAAATGGCACACCGATAATAATGGAACCAATATTAAGGATGGATAGACCTGTTCATTATAGAAATAAAGCACAGTTTCCGGTCGGATATGACAAAGACGGAAATCTTGTTGCAGGATTTTATGCAGGAAGAACACACAGTATTATACCACAGACGGACTGTCTTATACAGCATGAATGTAACAAACAGATAGTTGAGACTGTTCTTGAATTTATGAAAAAGTATAAAGTAACGGCATATGATGAAAAAAAGAACAAAGGAATAGTGCGGCATATACTTACAAGAGTGGGAAAAACAACTGGTGAAGTCATGGTATGCCTTATCATAAATGCAAAAAAACTTCCTTATCCGGAAGAATTTGTGGAAATGATAAGAAATTGTGGAATTAACCTTGAGATAAAAAGTATCACTGTTAATATAAATCGTGAAAAGACAAATGTAATACTTGGAGAAAAGATAGAAACACTCTATGGACACTCATATATAGAAGATTATATCGGGGACATAAAATACCGCATATCACCGCTCTCATTTTATCAGGTAAATCCTGAGCAGACGAAGAAACTTTACCAGACGGCACTTGAATTTGCTGACATAAAAGAAAGTGAAGTTGTATGGGATTTGTATTGCGGTATCGGAACAATATCTCTTTTCATGGCACAGACAGCGGCGAAAGTGTGTGGTGTTGAGATAGTACCGCAGGCAATCGAAGATGCAAAACAAAACGCAGAACTCAACCATATGACAAATACGGAATTTTTTGTCGGGGCGGCAGAAGATGTAGTACCAACGCAGTACGAAAAAAGCGGTGGAAAATTAAGGGCAGATGTAGTGACAATTGACCCACCGAGAAAGGGATGTGATGAGAAACTGCTTGAAACAGTTGTAAAGATGGCACCATCAAGGATTGTATATGTAAGCTGTGACCCGGGAACGCTGGCAAGAGATGTGAAAGTGCTTGTTGAGAGGGGATATGAAGTTAAGAGAGTAAGGGCCTGCGATATGTTTGGGGGGAGTTTTCATGTGGAGACGGTGGTTGGACTACAACGCAAAAGTATGTAGAAATCTTTGAATTTACGCAATTATCCTATCTGTCAGAAGAAGAACAGTATGAGCTTCATGCGGTGATGGATTTGGAACAGTGCACATCTTCTTTATCACAGGCAAACCGGATGAAATGGATGAGCCAAAGCGGTGAACTTGATATGGACGATATATATTCGGTGCTTGAGGAGGAAAAGCCAAATCAGAGGGAGCAGATAAAGATTCGGGCAGATACGCTGGATGATTATTTTACGGATGGTTTTACACCAAAGCAGAAGGTGGAGCTTATAGAAAAGTTTGTGAAAGAATGGCACAAAAAGCAGGTTACGATGAAAGAAGGGAACAGGCAAAGATGCAAGAAGAATGATCCTTATCTTGAAACAAGAGAAAAAGAGGATGCATTTGCTGACAGGATAGTCGAAAAGGTTGAAAGAAAAGTTCTTTCCAATCTTCCGGCAATGCTTGGATTATATGTTGTAAAGAATAATCACAGTGAAGATAGGGAAGAATGAGTATGTCGAAAGATAGAACAGTTAAGTTTACTTTAAGATTAAATATGCTTAATCCTGCGCATGTTAATATTAATAAGATTCTAAGTGAACTGGATATGGATATATTCAAGTTAAAGAATCAGTTTTTTATAGATGCGGCAATTTATTATATAGAACATTTTGGTCGGGAAGCACTGACAGAATTGAAGGAAAAGAAAGAACCTCAATTTATATCAACTGAGGAAATGGCAGTCATAGAGGAGTGGATCAGACAGGAGGCAAGAGAAGAAGCAAGGCAGGAAGCAAACAAAGAGGTTATGAGCATGGTTGGCAGCTATGCCGCCAAAAAGCGACGGTAACACCATAAAATGGCGCAATAAAGTGATGTCAGCAATCATAATTGCCATTAAAAAGTGACGGCAGCAGTTAAAAATATTTGTGTTGTAAAAAGCAATACATGGTGGTACACTATAAGAAAAAGGAGGTACATACTATGGCAACAAAAACTGCAAATGTAACAGCACGAATTCAACCGAATATAAAAGAGCAGGCAGAGGCAATTCTTGACAGACTTGGAATTCCTGTATCTGTATTCATAGATATGACTTACAGACAGGTTATTATGCGTGATGGAGTACCATTTTCACTTGATATTCCGGATAAACTTGTTACAAGAGATTCTATAACACAAGCTGAATTTGATACGATGATGCAGACCGGGCTTGCACAGGCAAAAAAGAACGATTCTGTATCTGTTGATGAGGCTTTTAATCAATTAAAGTCGGAGATATAGTGCATGAATGAATATGAGGTAAGGGTAACAAGGCTGGCATTAGAGCAGATGAAAGAGATAGTGCATTATATTTCAAATGATCTAATGGCACCGGATGCAGCAGATAATCTGCTTGACAAGATGAAAGAAGAGATTACTAAGTTGTCGAGTTTTCCGAAAAAACATGCCTTGATTGATGAAGAGCCATGGAGGACTGAGGGAGTACGCAAGATTGTTGTTAAAAATTTCCTGATTTACTATTGGGTTGATGATGAAAATAACAGAGTTCAGGTAACAGCAGTTATTTATAGCAGGAGAGACCAGATCAGGCAGCTAAGTAATATGGATATGGAGTAGTGGCTTAATCCATAAGGATTACTATAAAAGTATATAGTTGCAAATATATAAAACTGAATACACGCAATGAAAGAAGCAGATATGTGGAAATATTTCATGTGTCTGCCTTTTTCATGCCCTAAAGATAACAACAAGTATCAGAGAAGCTTGTTTCATACAGTTATATATCCAACACCGCAGGTGTGTACCGGCAGGGTATTAGGGGCAGCCGCCACTAACGAGATGGGTTTTCGTAACACGAAAACCGTATTTCACCTACTATGTTACAGAAATTTCCAAAGCAGTGAAAATAGATTTACAAAGGACAGAAAAAGTAGCTATTACAGCAAAACAAATAAGAAGAATTACACGAGAGGAGGAATGTGTATGGGCAGACCAAAGAGCAGACGGGCACCAAGAACGACACTGAGTATCCGGGTATCAGAGCGAGAGCGGAAGCAGATAGAGGAGAAAGCAGCGGTTACAGGAATGGCTGCATCGGCATATATTCGTACAATGGCATTGGAAGGAGAAAATGTGGACATAACCATTCACGAGAACAGACAGAAGCTGATGCATGAATTATCTGCAATAGGCAACAACATCAACCAGATAGCACGAATGGCAAATACGAATTGATACTACAGTAAAACTGATAACAAATGATGATTATAAGTCATTTAAGCATTGGACAAGCGAATACCAGCGCAGCTTCTATGTAAAAATAGTGCACTTGCGTCAGATGGAAGTGTACCGTTTCAAGTCAAAGGCAGCCCGCCGCTATCATGACCTGAAACGAATGAATGAACTGTAGGAGCAGTATCTTTATCTGGTAAATCACAAAATCGAATCAGCGGATGAAATGCTTGAACGACATGAGCAAATAGAAGAAAAAATAGCAGATATCAGTGCTGAGCAGAAAATGATTTATGCCGAAAATAGAAAGCTGGGAAAACTTACAGAGGACGGAGCAGAGATAATCCGACATGAAAATACAGAAAGGCTTGAGGTATTAAAGAACAGGAAGAAAAGGCTTAACCATGAGTTAAAGCTTGAGGACAGCATTATAACAGAATACATGTATCAGTCCTATCTTCGATTGGAATTTGAACCAGAAACTAATAAGGATAGGGAGACAGATCCGTTACACCCTGCTATACCGGAATCTCCATGGGAGAAGGAGCGGAAGGATGCAGAATACAAGAAAAGGATAGATGAATTACTTGCTAAGCTCCATGCCGATGAGGAAGCTTGCAGGGAAAAAGAACGGAAAGAGCTGGAAGCAGAACAGGAGCGAAAACGTAGGCTTGAGGCAGAAAAAAGACACATAGAGCAGGAAAAAGAAAAGAAAGCAAGGAAGCTGCTTGCATACAGCAGGTGGCATCTGGATGCAAATGATAAGTTCTATGAAGCTGTAGTACTGCCATCATCGAAAGAATATGCAGGTGAGTATCTTACCTGGATGAGTGAACAGATGAAGATAAAGCAGGAACAAAAACCGCTGGAATACTTTGAGAGAATGATTCCGTCATATGATGAGTATGTGAGGGAGAAGTATCCTGAAAGCATTGAGTTAGGGTATGAGTTATCAAAGCAGGAATTCAAGCCTACAATATTACAGCAGAAGGGCTCTAAAGGTCCGGTGGACCTTTGCTCAGCGCGGACCGAAGTGGAACGGAGAAAGGTCGACAGCAGGAAAGAGAAGGTGGACTTCTCTCTGGAGGATATGGATTTATCTGAATTCAAGGGAAAAGCAACTTATGAGCAGATAAAGGCATATGTGGTGGAGCAGACTGGACTTAAGGTTTCTTCGCTGTATATTGCACAGATTAAGAAGAAATGCGGACTGGATGTGGGAGAAAACTTTAATTTGCAAAAATCAGAGAATGCGAGACAGCCACAATGTACACCGGAGAAGGAAGATGCGATTATACAGGCGTTTAGACATTTTGGAATCATATAGTTTGTGGAGAAGCAGCATCGTGTGTTGAAAATATAGTGAAATATGGGAAAAAGGACATTCCAGAACTGTAGATTTTACAGGTCAGGGGATGTCTTTTTTGCAGAAATGGAAGTGTTCAAGGGACAAGGTAATGATACTAAAGTATTAAGACTGATATGAATGATATCTATCTTATCTAATCAGTTAAAGAAATGGAGAAATAATAAATGAGAAAAATGTATTATGAAGACGCAAAAGAAAATGCAGCATTTGAACGATGTACCGATGTTATCACTAACATGATTATAAAATATGGTCCACTGTTAAAAAGAAAGTGGGCTGTAGAAGAATGGTTAAGAAATATTCATGTGGGATGCTTTTGGAAAGAACTTGCTGTAAAGCGATATGGAAGATATGTAGAAAATATGAAGAAGTGGAAGTTTGGTCTGGAAAAAAGTGCTGCATGACAATATCAGATTGACTTACACATGAATCCAATTTATAATAAAGTCAAAATGATAATGACATAAACGGAGGAAATGAAAATGGAAAAGATTGAAACACTGGAAGCTGCACTTAAGAGAATAGCAGAATTGGAAAGTGAAAACGAGAAACTTCGTGAAGAACTGGAATATTATAAAAACAGAAAGATGAGCGGACGACAGAAACATAATGCCAAGTGGATGGCAATCTATAATGATTTTGTTGCAGGTTATGAAAGTGGAATGACTATGATAGAGATTGCAAAGCGTAATAATGTCAGTGAGAGAACAATTTACAGGTATAAAGCGTATTATGACAAGATGAGGAACACAAAGGAGAATGTGTTAGAGTAATTGAAGAAATTAATAGTAAAAAACATATTGCTGGTGTCAGCAATATGTTCATAAGAGGAGAAAATTTGAATGGAAAAGAGAATAATAGAATTGTACAGAAGAAAATTTGATGATATCCGACATGAAGCGGATGGCATTGAGTATTGGTATGCAAGAGAACTAATGAAATTATTGGATTATGTTCAATGGAGAAATTTTGATAATGCAATAAATAAAGCAATGATTTCATGTAAAAATAATGGAAACGTAGCAGAAGATCATTTTTCAAGAATTAACAATACAATTGAAGTTGGAAACGGTGCACTTCGTGAAGTTGAAGATTATATGCTTACTCGTTATGCATGTTATCTTATTGCTGAAAATGGAGATCCACGAAAGGAGCAGATAGCTTTTGCACAAAGCTATTTTGCGGTTCAGACTAGAAAACAGGAATTGATTGAAGAAAGAATTTCTTATATTGAAAGAACAGAGGCAAGAGGAAAATTAAGGGAATCGGAAAAAAGATTGTCTCAAAATATATATGAGCGTGGAGTGGATGATGCAGGATTTAGCCGTATCCGGTCTAAAGGAGATCAGGCTTTATTTGGTGGATTTACCACGAAACAGATGAAAGAACGTTTGGGAGTACAGGATAAAAGGCCACTTGCGGATTTCCTGCCAACACTTACCATTGCCGCTAAAAATCTTGCAACTGAAATGACAAATTATAATGTTGAAGAAAAGGACTTGCAAGGAGAATGTGCAATCACTGTTGAACATGTGGAAAATAATACTTCTGTTAGAGATATGCTTGGACAAAGAGGAATTAAACCAGAAGATTTACCAGCATCGGAAGACATTAAGAAACTGGAACGTAGAGTGAAGAGAGAAGAGAAAAAGCTTGCAGAGCAATCTGGAAAGTTGACAAATGAATAATACAGGAGTGTGAAACTATTGAAGAAGAAAACAAGATATTACATATACTCGTGTATCAACAGCAATTCAGATTGACGGTTACAGCTTATGCAGGATTATGGTGTTAATCTTATCTGTGTAGAAGATGGAATTGACAGCTCAAAAGAAGCTGGTAAACTGCTTATATCTATCATTGCTGCTGTAGCAGAGATGGAACGTGAGAACATAAGAGTACAGACGATGATCGGACGAGAGCAAAAGGCCAGAGAAGGAAAGTGGAACGGTGGATTTGCACCTTATGGATATAAGCTGAAAAATGGAGAACTTGTCATTGCAGAGGATGAAGTAGAAATTATTCAAATGATTTTTGATCGGTATATTCATACCAATGAGGGAATCCTTCATTACGATAAAAAAATTTCAGATTTACAGAGACGATTAGATACCCAATATGA
>ERZ836760.2928-NODE-2928-length-11948-cov-2.684857_pt1 | contig 11948 bp, 16 predicted proteins | sample MGYA00519941_ERZ836760 | MGnify/ENA primary metagenome ERZ836760 (study PRJEB31850, sample SAMEA3708807) | human gut metagenome | biome: human gut; feature: human-associated habitat; material: faeces | place: China | collected 2014 ... | reverse complement strand
AGAGGGAATGAGCCTTGCGATAGGATACATAGTTGGAAGTCCGACAGCCTATGATCTAGATAAGGTTATCGAAAAGCTACAAGTACTATCCGATAAGGCAGATGATGATATAGCTGTCTGCGAAGCGGATACGTGCCAGTATTATGGCGGATACGGAGATGGACTGGATAAAGCCATTGAAATTGTTAAGCGAGGTGGAGTAGATGAAGAATAAAGAAAAGTATGCAAAAGAGATTATTGAGATTGCTTGCAAATATGGCGCTGTTAATGAACGAACAGGAGAATTAAAGGGTTGCAGTGAAATAATTTGTGAACATTGTTTGTTCAGAAAAAGGGGCATAAGTAGATGCAAAGAAAAAATGAAAGCATGGCTTGAATCTGAATACATCGAAAAGCCAGTGATAAGCAAGAAAGATAGAGCGTTTTTGGAGTATCTTAATGCGAATATTCATTATATAGCAAGAGATATGGATGGCAGTTTATATGTCTATATCAGCAAGCCATTCAAGATTATTGATTGTTGGGAAAGTGATGGATGCGAAATAAACGAAAACTTACGAATTGTTGACATCGACTTTCCGATGGTCAATTGGGAAGATGAAGAACCGTGGCTTATCGAGGACTTGAAGAAACTGGAGGTAGTTGACAGATATGAATAGAGAAAAAAGCGTTAGAGGATCACTTAATGATGAATGCGGTTGAAGAAAAAACAAAGGAAAATACGGTAAAAAGAAAGAAAAACTACTATTTGCTCAAGAGTGATGTATTGGGATATGCAAGAAGGAAGGGATTGATTAATGGCCGGAGTAAGAGACAAATATCTGAGAGGGGCACATAAAGACATCTACTACATAAGCGAAGAAGATGAAAAAAAGATGTTGAACGAATGCCAGAGGATGCGTGGGAACGATCAACTTGAATTACTGAAATGGTGCCAAAATGCGAATAATGACTTGTCGGGCATATTGTTCTTCTCACTTATAACAGGAATCGGATATGACTATATAAGCAAAAGATACTGGATACCGATTGCAAGAAAAGACTTCCAGGGATATCGGAGGAAAGTCTTAGATGAAATGTACAGGTGGATACTTTGGGGAGAACATGACGATGGGAAGATGGCTGAAAGGTTATTCGGAATAAAAAGGCATAAACATGGGAATACTACCGAAAAGGAGTGATGCGGATGGTAAGAATCTTTGTGAACGGAAAACAGGTGACAAAAGAAGAACTTTCGAATTATGAAATCCATAGCAAAGCGGTAAAAAGGATTCTTTCAGAAAAGTTGACAAAAAATAAGTGATATTTTAGAATTGACCTTGATAGAATCTTGGTCAATTCTTTTTTTTGATTGAAAGGAGAATTGACATGAAAAAATTAAATGTAGGTTATATGAGAGTGTCTACAGAAGCACAGACCGAAAAGTATGGTCTTGATGTCCAAGAAGAAAAGATAAATGAACTTGCCAAGAAAAGGGGCGTGAAGATAGCCAGATGGTATGTTGACGGTGGATATTCCGGTAGCAATATCCAAAGGCCGAACATACAGAAACTTCTGGAAGATGCAGAAGCCGGAGAAATACAGGCAGTATACATCTATAAGCTTGATAGAATGAGCCGTGATGTTGTAGATACTCTTACGCTTGTGAGTAAGCTCTTACCAAAATACAATGTAGAGGTAGTGTCAGCTACAGAGGATTTGCGGAATGAAACACCGATGGATCGTGTGATGTTGGGCGTTAATGCAGTCATGGGGCAGTATGAGCGTGAGGTTATCTATATGCGTACAAGAGCCGGTATGGTGGAACGTGTAAAGCGTGGACTGTGGATGGGTGGCGGTACGATACCTTATGGATATAGGTACGACAGGAACGATGGGATATTACATATCATCCCGGAAGAAGCGGAAAAGGTAAAAGCTATCTTCCAGATGTTCCGGGACGGATATTCGTGTGACAGGATTCAAAAAATTCTCGGGATGCATTCGGAAAAACTGGTATCGAACATCATTAGGCGTATAGCCTATGTAGGTAAAATACAATATAAAGGGAAAACATACCAAGGCTTGCATGAACCAATCATAGACGAAAAACTATTCTACGAAGTACAGGAAGAGATAAAAAAGAGATCCACAAATGCTTATGTGAGCAACAAGTATATGCTTACCGGGTTGTGCTACTGTGGAAAATGCGGTACTAAAATGCGGATGCAGAAGTGGGGAAAGTACACAAAGATAGTATGTTACTCACAGTACAAGGGAAAAGAGCATATATCTAAGACAGGGAACCCTTGCAATAATAAAAAGGTGCGGGCAGATGTGGTAGAAAAAGAAGTAGAGGACTGTTTTAAACGATTCATCGTTAATGTCGAAGAAAAAGAGAATGAATCTGAAAGCACTCGGAAGATGATAGAAAAAGAGATATCACTAAGCGAAGCAAAACTGAAACGTCTATACACATTGTACGCAAACGGAAACTCCGGCACTGATACACTTTTAGATGTCATCCAAGCAGAAGAAAAAACACTGAAAAATCTACAGGAAGAACTAAAGGAAGAAGACATCCGGGAGAAAGCCGGACGTGGAGAGAAGATAGAGAAAATAAAAGAGATGTCCAACGTGTGGGATACACTGACGGATTCTGAGAAAAACAAGGTGCTAAAAGAGTGTGTTGAAAAGGTAGTTATCACAGGAGATGACATAGACATACATTTTAGCATATATTAATAGGTACTTTCTCGTGTTCCAACCATCATCCCAATGATCATTGGAGAGATCAGAAGGTACATGAGAGATAACAATTCCATTCGTGTCAGCCGGTCACTCAGAGATACGGCATATAAAGCAATCTATGCAAGGGAAAGTTACAGAAAGAAGAACCAGAAAGAACCGACGGTGCAGGAAATTGCGACAGAAATTGGCATCTCCAAAGAGGATATTATGTTTGCTTTGGATGCAATCCAGATACCGATGAGTCTGCAGGAACCGGTCTATAATGATGGTGGAGATGCATTGTATGTGATGGATCAATTGAGTGATCAGACGAATAAAGAAGAAAAATGGGTGGAAGACCTGTCACTGGAGGAAGCAATGAAGCATCTTGATGAACGGGAACGTTATATTATCAAGCTTCGGTTCTTTCAGGGAAGAACGCAGATGGAAGTTGCAAAGGAGATACGGATATCCCAGGCTCAGGTCAGCAGGCTGGAGAAGAATGCGTTGAAAACTATGCGCCAGTACCTTATCTAAGGGCTGGCGCATTTTTGGTATTGCATTTTTGACGGTCTCATACTATGATATTTGCAGGAGGAATTTGTATAATGAAAGCTTGTATATTTGATCTGGATGGAACATTAACAAATACATTGGAATCTATGACATATTCCGTAAATCTGACACTTGAGGAGATGGGACTTTCCAAGATCACAAAAGATCAGTGCAGATTGTTCGTCGGGAATGGAGCCAGGGTATTAATAGAAAAGTCACTGAAAGCAGCCGGAGACACAGATGCTTCAAGGATTGAAGAGGGGATGGAAATATACGGACGTATATTTGACCGGAATTGTACATATCATGTAACACCTTATGAAGGAATCCCGGAGATGTTGAAAGCATTGAAAGATAAAGGAATTCACCTGGCAGTCCTTTCCAATAAGCCGGACCGTCAGACAGTAAAAGTTGTGAAAGCAATCTTTGGAGAAGAATTGTTTGATTATGCACAGGGACAGAAAGAAGGTATCCGAAGAAAACCGGAGCCGGACGGAGTATGGTATCTTATGGAACAGATGCACGTATCAAAAGAAGAATGCCTGTATATCGGAGATTCAGAAGTTGATGCGGCAACCGGAAGGAATGCAGGCCTTAAGACGATAGGCGTGTTGTGGGGATTCCGGGACAGAAAAACGTTAGAAACTGCGGGAGCAGATGATCTGATCGACAGACCGGATGAACTGTTGCAGTTTGTGTAATATTACGATAAGGGAGGTTGAGATGTATGTACGAGTATGATGAAGAATGTCTGCAGACGTTTATTTTGAATCAGGGACAGCTGTTTGATGAACCGGTTGCAGAGACTTTGGAAGAGGCAGAGGCTTTTCTGGAGGACTGTATGGCTTCTATCGTAGATAATATCGGAGAAGTCAGGGAATTCCTTGATCAGGAAGGAATGGATGTCAGTGGAATGTCTGACGAAGAGATTGAAGATGCATCAGAAGTATTTGCGCTATCGGATGGTCGTTATCTTATCGTTGAAGGATAAAAGCAAAAAGACGAAAGTACCTGCCGGGTGGCATCGCACAGGCCACTGTCAGATGTAAGAAAAAGCCGCAACTACTTTGTAGTTCCGGCTTTTTTCAATGCAGTTTCAATGGCCTGGACAATCAGCTGGGAAGTGTAAGGAGTGTCAGATGAATACTGGATATTGTCAAGTGACTGTTTTTTGTAGACCTGTTCGGCAATATCTTCGATCGCAGGTTCGATGAACGGATACATGGTTGTGATAGATTCGTTCAGATTGGTGAAACGGATGGAATTGATATGGGATTCATCTACAGTCACCTCAACTTCCAGAGCAGTATTGTTCAGAGTGATATCTGAGGTGTAGATTCCCGGAGTATAGATCCGGTTATCTTTTGAGGCGGAGCGATGTTCCGGGCGGAACATGAATATCAAAAGCAGGATCAGAATAATGGCCAATACTGCGAAAATAACGGTATAGATGATTTCTTTCATGTGAAGTACAACAATTTTTGTTTTGGAACTCATAGTGAGACCTCCTGGTAATTGGTTTCAAAGATTGTTTCATTTTCTATAATGTATGAAAAATGTGGAAGAATTATTCGTTTAATTTTTCCGTGACAAATGGAAAAGGTTCTTGTAGAATGATAAAAGAAATGGAAGGTGAAAAATTATGTTTATTATTGCAGGACTTGGAAATCCTACACTTCAGTATGAAGGAACCAGACACAATGTAGGGTTTGATGTCATAGATATGTTGGCAGACAGATATAATATTTCTGTAGACGGAAGAAAAGGAAGAGCACTGATCGGCAAAGGAATGATCGGGGGACAGAAGGTGCTTCTGGTAAAACCGCAGACGTATATGAATCTGAGCGGGGAAAGCTTAAGAGAACTGGTCAATTATTATAAGATTGATGAAGAACACGAACTTCTTGTGATCTATGATGATATCAGTCTGGATGTAGGGCAGTTGAGAATCCGTAAGAAAGGGAGCGCTGGAGGGCATAATGGAATAAAAAATATTATTGCCAACCTTGGAACCGATGTGTTTCCGAGAATCAAGATCGGTGTTGGGGAGAAGCCAAAGAAATACGACCTGGCGGATTATGTACTGGGACATTTTTCGAAAGAAGACCGTGAATTGATGGAAGAGGGATATGACCGCGCAGACCATGCGGTGGGAATGATCTTAAATGGAGAGATCGGGGCTGCCATGAACCAGTATAACAGGAAAGTAAAGCCTAAGGAGGCATAAAAAGATGCAGGGCTTAATCGGACCGTTAAAAGAACTTGCAGAGTTTGAAGAACTTTGTAAAAATAAGAAAAAAGATGCAGGAATGATCCGTGTATGCGGATGTGTGAATTCCCAGAAATCTCATATGATGTATGCAATTGGCGATGGCTGTAAATACAAGGTCATCGCCTGTTCCAGTGAGACAAAAGCAAAACAGATATATGAAGAATACCGATTCCTGGACAACAATACTTATCTGTATCCGGCAAAGGATTTTCTGTTCTATAAAGCAGATATCCGTAGTAAAGAGCTGGTGAAGCAGAGAATGGAAGGAATCCAGGCAGTGCTTTCCGGAACACCTGTGACGATTGTGACAAGTCTGGACGGGTTCATGGATCACCTCGCACCAAAAGAGAGTATTGAAGAAAAAGTACTGAAGATACAAAACGACAGTGTCCTTAAACTGGACGAGATGGCAGAGAGACTTTCTGATGTAGGGTATGACAGGGAAGTACAGGTAGAAGGCCCGGGGCAGTTTGCAGTGCGGGGAGGAATACTGGATATCTATCCACTGACGGAAGAGTTTCCGGTAAGGATTGAATTTTGGGGAGATGAGGTGGATTCTATCCGGACTTTTGACGTGGAGAGTCAGCGGTCCATTGAGAATATGACAGAAATTACCATCTATCCGGCGGTGGAATTTCCGCAGGGAGAAGAAAAGGGAGTATCGTTCCTGGATTATTTTTCGAAAGAAGATACCATTCTTTTTCTGGATGAACCGGTGCGTCTTGTGGAGCGCGGACAGAATATTGAAGAAGAGTTTTTGGAAGCGCAGAAAAAGCGTCTGGAGAACGGGTATGAACTGGAAGAGGAAGAGGCAAAGATATTTCCGGTTGCAGATATCCTGAAGAAGATCAATACTTACAGCAGTATCGGCTTTTTTGCGTTAGAGATGAAGTGCAGGGGATTGGAAGTAAGAGAATCTTATGAAATCCAGGCTAAGAGTGTGAATCCGTACAATAACAGTTTTGAGATGCTGACACAGGATCTTAAGAGACTGAAAAGAAACGGATACAGGGTAGTCCTGCTGTCAGGATCGAGAACCCGTGCAAAGAGGCTGGCGGAAGATTTAAGAGATTATAATCTAAGCAGTTATTACGGTGAAGAATTGGACCGCGAAGTAAAGCCGGGAGAAATTATGACGGCATATGGATACATTGCGGAAGGGTATGAATATCCAATGCTTAAATTCACTGTGATCGCAGAGTCGGACATCTTCGGAAAAAGAAAAAAGAAGAAAAAGAGAAAGACTTATGAAGGACGCAAGATCCAGAGCTTTTCGGAACTGAAGCCGGGAGATTATGTTGTTCATGAGAATCATGGTATAGGCGTCTATCAGGGAATTGAAAAGATCGTTGTAGACAAGATTTCAAAAGATTATATGAAAATCTCGTATGCACAGGGCGGGAATCTCTATATCCCGGCAACACAGCTGGATCTGATACAGAAATATGCCAGTGCCGATGCAAAAAAACCAAAGCTGAATAAGCTGGGAACCCAGGAGTGGAATCGGACCAAGACCAGGGTGCGCGGTGCCGTAAAAGAGATTGCAAGAGATCTGGTGAAGCTGTATGCGGCAAGACAGGAGCAGGATGGTTATGTCTATGGAGAAGATACAGTATGGCAGAGAGAATTTGAAGAGATGTTTCCGTTTGAAGAGACGGAAGATCAGATGATGGCGATCGAGGCTGTAAAAAAAGATATGGAAAGTCATAAGATCATGGATCGTCTGATCTGTGGGGATGTTGGATTTGGTAAGACGGAGGTTGCAATCCGTGCGGCATTCAAAGCTGTACAGGAGAGTAAGCAGGTAGTCTATCTGGTTCCGACAACGATTCTTGCACAGCAGCATTACCGGACATTCGTACAGCGTATGAAAGAGTTCCCGGTGCGGATTGACCTGATGTGCAGATTCCGTACACCGGCACAGCAGAAAAAGACGGTCGAGGATGCGAAAAAGGGACTGGTAGATATCATTATCGGAACACATCGGGTACTGAGTGAAGACTTGAAATTCAAAGATCTGGGGCTCCTGATCATCGATGAAGAACAGCGGTTCGGTGTTCAGCACAAAGAAAAAATCAAGAAATTGAAGGAAAATGTAGATGTATTGACACTTACAGCGACTCCAATCCCGAGAACACTTCATATGAGCCTGATCGGTATTCGCGATATGAGTGTATTGGAGGAAGCACCGAATGACCGTATGCCGATCCAGACATATGTTATGGAATATAATGACGAGATGGTACGTGAAGCAATCGAACGGGAATGCGCAAGACAGGGGCAGGTATACTATGTCTATAACCGTGTGGAAGATATCGATGAGGTAGCAGGACATGTGCAGAAGCTGGTGCCGGATCTGTCGGTTGCCTATGCGCACGGACAGATGCGGGAGCATGAACTGGAGAGGATCATGTACGACTTTATCAACGGAGAGATCGATGTGTTGGTATCCACAACGATCATAGAGACCGGACTGGATATCTCAAATGCAAATACGATGATCATTCATGATGCAGACCGGCTTGGACTTTCACAGCTTTACCAGCTGCGCGGACGTGTCGGACGTTCCAACCGCATGGCATATGCATTCCTTCTCTACCGGAGAGATAAGATGTTAAGAGAAGTGGCAGAAAAGAGGCTGGCTGCTATCCGTGAATTCACGGACCTTGGCTCAGGATTCAAGATTGCGATGCGTGACCTGGAAATCCGTGGAGCGGGAAATCTTTTGGGTGCGGAGCAGCATGGTCATATGGAGGCGGTCGGATATGACCTTTACTGTAAGATGTTGAATGAAGCAGTGAAGCATCTGAAAGGTGAGATGGAAGAGGAGGAGACCTTCACAACTACGATGGATCTGAATGTGGATGCATTTATTCCGGCATCTTATATTTCGAATGAATACCAGAAACTGGATGTCTATAAACGAATCGCTGCAATTGAGAGCCGGGAAGAAATGGAAGATATGGCAGAAGAACTGACAGACCGGTTTGGAGATATTCCGAAGAAGGTGGAGAAACTTCTGGAAGTTGCCGCATTGAAAGCACAGGCACATCAGTTGTATGTAACGGCTGTCGAACAAAAGGGAGAGGTTTACACATTTATCATGTATGAAAAAGCGAAGGTACATCCGGAACGGATTCCGAAGCTGATCGAAGATTTCCGTGGGGAACTGACATTCAAAGCAGACGGAGCCCAGCCGTGTTTTATCTATGAGAAGAAGAGAAGAAATCTGAAAGAGAAGCAGACAGATGCACTGGAAATTACGAAAAATGTGTTAAATGGGTTGAAAGGATTGATAGGCGGAGAAAAAAGCGGTATAATTGACCCATTAAGCAAATAAAGGCAGGTTAGGATAAATGAAAAAAAGAGCATTAATATTAGCGCTGGCAGGGATTATGGCAGCATCACTTACCGGATGTGGATCGCTGAAGGATGATGCGGTGGTCGTAAAAGCAGGAGATGAAGAGATCACGGCAGGTGTTGCAAATTTCTATGCAAGATATACACAGGCTCAGTACGAAACATACTTTGCGAGTTATTTCGGCGGAGATGATATGTGGACGAAGAATGCGTCAGACGGCAAGACCTATGAAGAATCGATCAAAGAAACTTTGCTGGATGATCTGAAGAATATGGCACTTCTGGAAAAGCATATGAAGGATTATGACGTAAAGCTTACAAAAGCAGATAAAAAAGCAATCAATGATGCGGCTGAAGAATTTGACAAGGCCAACTCCCAGAAGAAAAAAGACAAGGTATCTGGTTCCGAAGAGAATGTAAAACGTGTCATGACATTGATGGTGATCGAGCAGAAGATGCGTTCGGCAATCGTAGCGGAAGCAAATGTGAATGTAACAGATGAAGAAGCAGTACAGAAGCATATGCAGTATGTGGAGTTTGATTATACTACATCATCAGATTCGTCCGATTCATCAGATACGACTGTATCCGATGATGAGAAGAAGCAGGTAAAGGAAAAAGCTGCGGCATTTGCAGAGGGAGCAAAGACGGCGGAAGATTTTGCATCCTATGCAACCGAACAGGGAACCGAAGCAAAAGATGCAACGTTTGATTCGGATTCTGTAAGTCCGTCTAAAGAAGTTGTAAAAGCAGCAGACAAATTGGGAGAAGGTGAGCTTACGGGTGTGGTTGAAAGCGATACCGCATGCTATGTGGCAAAAGTTACAAGCCTCAATGATGAAGCAGCCACAGAGACCAAGAAACAGTCCCTGCTCACGGAGAAACAGGATAAATACTATAAAAAAGTATTAAAGAAATGGAAGAAAGAGGAAAAAATCACTGTTCACAAAGGAACATGGAATAAGATTGATTTCACGAAATTGAGCGTAAAAGCCAAAGATACAAGTACAACCGGAACAAGCACAGACAGTGCTTCGGGTAACTAAGACGAATAGAGATAAGAAGAATGGGCAGCATCCAACTGGGTGCCGCCCATTCATAATGGTACTGTCTTAATTCATAAAAGCAGATACGATCTCGTTAACGAGCTTTCCGTCTGCCTTGCCTTTTACTTTAGGCATCAGGTTCTTCATGATCTTTCCTTTATCCTTTGCAGTAGGAGCATCCAGTCCCATTTCTGCAAGAACAGAAGCAACAACTTCTTTGATCTCTGCTTCATCCATCATCTTAGGAGCATACTGTTCCAGAACTGCAAGACGCTTATTGCATTCTTCGATGATCTCTGTACGGTCTGCAGGAGTCATATCGAGTGTCTCTTTTGTCTGCTTGATCTCTTTTAAGATAACTTGTGTCTCTTCTTCCGGTGTCAGATCCGCACGTTTGTCGATTGCTTTATTCTTAAGAGCTGCAAGCAGCATGGATAAAGTTTCCTTTGTGTCTTTGTCTTTTGCTTTCATGGCTTTGACCATATCAGCACGTACTTCATCAATTTTACTCATGATTCATTCCTCCTAATATTTTCTTCCAACTATTATACAAAACTATTGAAAAAATATCCAGTCTAATATCAGAATGAATAATTCCATCTTTTTCTCAGCATACTAACCATATGTTAGAAAATATGGAAAAAACAGAAAAAAACAGAAAAAACAGGAGGAAGATAAATGCTATGAAAGCAACAGGAATCGTAAGAAGAATCGATGATCTGGGACGTGTAGTCGTTCCAAAAGAAATCAGAAGAACACTGAGGATCAGGGAAGGCGACCCACTGGAGATATTCACGGACAAGGAAGGAGAGATTATCCTGAAGAAATATTCTCCGATCGGAGAATTATCGGCATTCGCCAAACAGTATGCAGAAAGTCTGTCGCAGATGCTGGGATGTCTGGCAGGAATCTGTGATATGGATCAGGTGGTCGCAGCGGCAGGAAACGGGAAGAAAGAGCTACAGGATGAAGATATAACAAGGGAACTCGGAGAGTTTCTGAAGGAAAGAAAGACGCAGAATGCAAAAGCAGGAGAAAAAAGATATGTGCCGGTGGTGAGCAAAACAGAACCTTACAGTCAGGAGGTGATCAGTCCGATCCTGTGTGCGGGGGATGTGATCGGGGCGGTACTCCTGCTGAACATGGATCAGAAAGACTTGTTTGAAGAAAGAGAAATCTGCCTTGCGGAATATACAGCGAAGGTTCTGGGAAAACAGATGGAACAATAGAACAATTATGGACAGAACAGAAGCATAAATGAGAGTCTCTCTTCATAATCTGTGATAGATGAGGAGGGAGCAGATGAGAAAAAAAGAACAAAATGAAGTATGGATCATGTGGATGGTGAAAGCTCTTCTTGCGGCATATGTAGTGACAGGTATTCTTCTGATAATACTGGCGCTGGCTCTTTATAAATTCGAATTAAATGAAGGCGCGGTGACGGCAGGAGTGACGGCAGTCTATCTGATCTCGACATTTACCGGCGGACTTGTGGTTGGAAAACTTGCAAAAGTCAGGCGGTTCCTGTGGGGAATTGTTCTGGGAATATTGTATTTTGCGTTACTTTTGCTTGTCACAGTCGGAATCTACCGTACATTTCATGGAAGCAGTACAGAGATATTGGTGACATTTGCGTTGTGTGCGGGAGGCGGCATGGCCGGCGGAATGATATCCTAAGAAAAGGATTGCGAAACCTATATTGAAATGTTATAATAACATAAGTTAAGCAATAGTAAGGAGGGACATGAACATGAAACATGTAAAATCATTGAATAAACCTATGAACAGCAACCTGAAAAAAAGTGGCTGTGGCGAATGTCAGACATCATGCCAGTCAGCATGTAAGACATCCTGCACAGTAGGAAATCAGACTTGCGAACAGAACAAATAATTTAAAATCATATGGATACTCGGGACAGCGGTCTTTAGGGTCGCTGTTTCTTGCTGTTCATGGAATTATCTGACAGCATGAGATTTCAGACAATCAGAGAAATAACAGGAATTTT
>ERZ836760.2924-NODE-2924-length-11965-cov-2.503107_pt1 | contig 11965 bp, 8 predicted proteins | sample MGYA00519941_ERZ836760 | MGnify/ENA primary metagenome ERZ836760 (study PRJEB31850, sample SAMEA3708807) | human gut metagenome | biome: human gut; feature: human-associated habitat; material: faeces | place: China | collected 2014 ... | reverse complement strand
ACGTTGTCGCCCGGCGTGATGTGCGTGCCACGCTGACGGACGAGAATCGTGCCCGCAGTGACGGTCTGGCCACCGAAGCGCTTGCAGCCAAGACGCTGACCGCGGGAATCGCGGCCATTACGGGAGGGACCGAGTCCTTTTTTGTGTGCCATGTCCTACCTACTCTCTCGAAGCCGCGAGCTACTCGGCGGCGGGAGCCTCGGCCGCAGCCTCGGCATCCTTGGTGGTCTTACGGGCAGCGCGCGAGGTAGCCTGGACCTTGGTGATCTTGACCTTGGTGAGCTGCTGGCGATGGCCCTTGAGACGATGATAGCGCTTGCGCTTCTTGAACTTGAAGACCAGCTGCTTCTCGCCCTTGAACTGCTCGAGAACGATAGCGGTGACCTTCGTAGCGGCTGCCTTCGCAGGATCAGCTTCTACCTTCTTGCCATCGACGACGCAGATGGCCTCGAGTTCGACCTTTGCGCCGACCTCGGCGTCAAGCTTTTCGATGTTCAGCTTGTCGCCAGGGGCAACCTTGTACTGCTTGCCGCCCGTTTTTACGATTGCGTACATGAGTGTCTCCTTGATATAAATAAACGCAAGGCGATATCTTAACAGCGTGACCGTAGCAAGTCAATGTGATCTTATGCACAATCTCCGCGTATCATCGCACTCTTCCTACGCTGTGCCTCCACAGAGCACAACGTTTATATGATAGCAGATGTTTGGTAGATACGCACGGCAGCGTGGCGTGTTTTTTCAAATATCACACTTCCCTCAAAAGAAGGGCCGAACCCGAACCGCACGCCGAAAGCGATCGCACCCGAGCAGCCCCTTAATGGGACTCGGCCCAGCTGTCTCCGAAGGACACGTCGGCCACCAGGGGGACGCGCAGTTCGGCCACGCCCTCCATGACCTCCTTGACCATGGCGGACAAACGCTCGATCTCGTCCTGAGGCACGCTGAAATCCAATTCGTCATGCACCTGCAAAAGCAGCCGCGCGCGAAACCCTTCTTCCATGAGACGGCGCTGGACCTCGGTCATCGCAAGCTTGATGATGTCGGCCGCGCTTCCCTGCATAGGGTGGTTCATAGCCGTGCGCTCCCCGAAGCCGCGCTGGTTGGCGTTACCGGCCTTGAGCTCGGGGATATGGCGCTTGCGCCCGAACATGGTTTCCGCGTAGCCCTTCTCCTTGGCCGCGGTGATCGTCTCGTCCAGGTACGTCCGCACTCCAGGGTACGCCTCGAAGTAGCGCTCGATCATTCCCTTCGCCTCGCCGAAGGGAATCCCCAGGCTCTGCGAAAGCCCGAACGCCTGCTGACCGTAGACGATGCCGAAGTTCACCGCCTTGGCGCGGCTGCGCAGCTCCGGTGTGATCTCCTCCACCGGCAAGCCGAACACGCGGCTGGCCGTAGCGGCATGGAAGTCCGCCCCCGAGCAAAACGCCGCCACCAGATGCTCGTCAGCCGAAAGGTGCGCCAGCAAGCGCAGCTCGATCTGGGAATAGTCGGCCGAAAGGAACTTGCTGCCCGGTTCGAGCGGCACGAAGCACTCGCGGATCTTGCGCCCGAACTCGGTGCGAACGGGTATGTTCTGAAGGTTCGGATCGGACGAGGACAGACGTCCGGTAGTGGTGACCGTTTCATTGAAGCTGGTGTGCACGCGCCCGTCTTCCGCGCGCATGCGGGGCAGCGCGTCGATATAGGTCGACTTCACCTTGGCAAGCTCTCGATAACGCAGGACGAGCTCCGGCAACTCGTGCTCCTTCGCCAATTCCTTGAGCACGCCCGCGTCGGTCGAGTACCCGCGCTGGTTCTTCTTGAGGGGCTTGAGCCCCAGAACCTCGAACAGGATGTGCGAAAGCTGCTTGGGGGAATCGAGGTTGAACTCCTCCCCCGCCATCTCCACGATGCGGCCCCGCAGGTCATCGAGCTCCACCTGCGTACGCGCGCCTAGCTCGAACAGGCGATCGTAATCCACCGCCGCGCCCGTGCGCTCCATGATGGCCAGAACCGCAACCAAGGGCAGGTCGATGTCGAAATAGGCGCCGCGGCTTCCATCGCGCTCCAACGCGCTGGACAGCGGCTCGACCAGCGCGCGCGCCGCAGCGGCCTGAGCGGCCGCCAACGACGCTTCGTCCTTCGCATCGGGCAGCACGCCGCCGCAGTACGCGTCCAGCAAAGCGTCGTAGGAGTACTCCGCAACCGAGGAATTCAGCACGTAACCGGCAAGCCCCAGATCGAACGCGCGCATGCTCGAAAGATCGCCGTCGGAAACGAGCGCGCGCTTGGCCGTGTCCGGCGGGTACACCCGATGCACGTCCAGCTTGACGTCGAGCGAAGCGAACGATCCTTCGCGAACGACGCGCGCGAAAGCCTCCAAACCCGCTTCGTCTTCGTACAGCGCGGTTCCCTCGCTTGTGCTGACGGCGCAGTGAAGCCCCGCGCTGAACAGAGACGCCTGCTTGGGTTCCACGAACGACACGCCCAGCGTCTCCCCGCGGCCGAGAGCGGCCGACACCAGCGCATCGGCTTCGTCGCCCGTCACAACGGGGTCCACGCTCAAAGGAGCGGCTTTCTTTTCAGGCTCCTTGCCCACCAGTTTGAGCACGCGGCTCAAATGGGCGTTGAACCGAACCCCTTCGAACGCCTCGGTCACGGCCTGCGGATCGAAATCCGGAAAACGACACGCTTCCAGGTCGAGCGGGAAGTCGAGATCGCGCACGATGGTAGCCACCTCGCGACTGGCGAAGGCGGCGTCCTTGTTCTCGACGATGCGCTCCTTCTGCTTGCCCTTGAGCTCGTCGACATGCTCGTAGAGCCCTTCCAGGCTGCCGTACGCCTGCAAAAGCTTCGCGGCGGTCTTCTCGCCGATACCGGGAACGCCGGGGATGTTGTCGGAAGAATCGCCCTTCAGGCCAAGGTAGTCGGGCACCTGCTCGGGGCTGATGCCGTAGCGCTCCAGCACTTCCGCCGGCCCGTATATGGCCACGTCGGTGATGCCCTTCTTCGTGGTGACGATGCGCGTCTTGTCGGTAGCCAGCTGATAGGCGTCCTTATCGCCGGTCACCAGCAGCGTTTCGTAACCCAGCGCCTCGTCGCGCGCGGCGATGGTCCCCAGCACGTCGTCGCCTTCCCAGCCCTTGATGCGCACCACCGGTACGCCCATGGCCTCCAAAAGCTCCTCGATGATGGGAAACTGAACCTTCAGATCGTCGTCCATAGGAGGGCGCTGCGCCTTGTACTGCTCGAGGGCCTCCATGCGAAACGCCGGGCGACCCGCATCGAACGCGCAGATGAGAGCGTCGGGGGCCGCTATGTCGATAAACTTCAGCAGCATGGACAGGAAGCCGAACACCGCGTTGGTGGGACGCCCGTCAGGCGCGTTCATGGTGGGGGGAACCGCATGGTACGCGCGATGCATGAGCGAGTTGCCGTCGATGACGGCTATCTTCTTCGACATGAATACCTCCGTCGGCGAATGTTTTGAGGGCTTAGTATAGCGCAAGCGCTCGCGCCGCGCAGTCCGCCGGGAAACGACCACGCGCCGTCTACAAGCCGGAGCGCGCGGGTTGCGCGCGAAGCGCGACGATCACGCGCTCCAAAGATAACCGACTCCGCGAACCGTCTCCAAATGCTGCGCAAGGTCGGGCCCCAGCTTCGCGCGAACGCGGCGAACGTGGACGTCCACCGTACGGCTTCCCCCGTAGTAGTCGAAGCCCCACACGCGGCGCAGCAGGGCGTCGCGCGAATACGTGCGCCCGGGATGCGTGACCAAAAACGCAAGGAGCGCGTATTCCAGATACGTCAGATCAAGCGGGTCGCCGCCTATCGTCACCTGGTACGTGGCAAGGTTGATGGTCATGTTGTCAACCGCAAGAACATCGGAGGTGGTTCCCTCGTTTCCCGGCCACAACAGCTGACGAATGCGCGCGGCGCACTCGTCCGGCCCGGCGCCGTGCACCACGAAGTCGCTCTTCACCTGCACGGGAAGGCGAAAATCGGCCAGCTGATCCTCGTTTACGATGACCAGCAGCGAAGCCGTTCCCTCCTCCAGCATAAGCGATTCAACCTGAGACACGTTCGACAAAGAGCCGCTGCGCGCCTCGTAGATAACCAGGTCGCACGAAGCGTGCTGCGAGAGCAGCTTTTTGAACTGCACGGACGAACCGGCCACAACCGCCACGTCCAAGCTTGAAAGGACCTGCTGGAACTTGTGGGCGTTGTCCAGGCTGTCGGCTATGAATATGACGGTCTTTCTCATAGGAAACCCCTCCGATTCCCCGCAGGCCGCACGGCGCCCATGCTACAGCACCGCCAGATACCGATCGCGCTCCCAAGGGGAAACATGGGCCAGGTAGTCGTTCCATTCGGCGCGCTTCGACGCCACCAGGTAGCCGTGAATGTGATCGCCGAGCGTCGCGCGCATAAGATCGGATGCGGCGAACAGCTCGATGGCCTCCCCCAAGCTTTCCGGAAGCGTTCGAACGCCGCGCTGCCGCAGGTCTTGACGCGAAAGCGCAAGAAGGCTCTGATCTTCAGCGGGATCGGGCAGTTCGAGCCCTTCCTCGATGCCCGCCAAGCCGGCGGCCAGCATGACCGCGAACGCCAGGTACGGATTCGCGCCGGGATCGGGGCTGCGCAGCTCCAAGCGGCACGCCATCTCGCGATTCGGACGGTACCCCGGCACGCGGACCAGCGTCGAGCGATTCGCGCGCGCCCAGGAGAGGTAGATGGGAGCTTCCCCGCCCGCCACCAGGCGCTTGTAGGAATTCACATGCTGGTTGGTGATCGCACAGAATTCGGGCGCGTACTTCAAGAGCCCGGCAAGGTAGTGCTTGGCAACCCTCGACAGCCCGTAGCCCTGCGAATCGGAGGGATCGAAAAACGCGTTGTTGCCGTCGAGGTCGAACAGGCTCTGATGCACGTGCATGCCGCTGCCCGGCTGGTCGGCCATGGGCTTGGGCATGAACGACGCGTACACGCCGTGCTTCATGGCGATCTCCTTGACGACCAGCTTATAGGTCATGACGGCGTCGGCCATGGACAGGGCGTCGGTGAAGCGCAGGTCGATCTCGTGCTGGGACGGGCCGTTCTCGTGGTGCGAGTATTCCACGGGGATGCCCATCTTCTCAAGCGTGAGCACGGTGTCGCGGCGCAAATCGGACGCGTAGTCGTGGCTGGTCAGATCGAAGTAGCCCCCTCGATCGAGCACCTCGGTGCCTTCGGCGTCCTTGAAATAGTAGAACTCCAGCTCGGGTCCCACGTTGAACACGTACCCCATATCCTGGGCCTTCGCCACGGTGCGCGCAAGCACGTGACGAGGATCCCCTTCGAAAGGCGTGCCGTCGGGCGTGCGGATATCGCAGAACATGCGCCCCACCGCATTAGCCTCGGGGCGCCAGGGAAGCACCTGGAACGTCGAGGCGTCCGGATAGGCCAGCATGTCCGATTCCTGCGTGCGGCAGAAGCCCTCGATGCAACTGCCGTCGAAACCCATGCCGTCCGCGAACGCATCCTCCAGCTCGCTGGGAATGACGGCGAACGATTTCATGGTGCCCAAAACGTCGGTGAACCAGAACCGGACGAAGTGAACGTCGCGGCCCTTGATGGTCTTCAAGACGAAATCCTGCTGGGGGTTCGCGGTCATACGCACCTTCCTTGCTCGTCGTCCGCCGCTTGACGCGGCGGCTCCCTTTTTGCCGGCTACTTTATTATACTGCCGCTTGTTGCAAGCGCGTTACGCAGAAACGCCCGGATACCTCGCCGAATCTCCATCGAGGCGGCTGCCCTGCTCCGCTCTCGGCAACAGGCGAGCTGGCGCGGCGCCCGCGAACGCGAACGCGAACGCGAACGCGAAAAAGGAGGGTCTCGCGCACGGCGAAGGCAAAAACACGCGAGAGGCCTCGTTCCTGCTGAAGAATTTCGTTTACGAACGATTCCGAGCACCTTTTATATTATAAGTTATTTCATAATTGTACATAATCCCTGCTCACAAAGATGCGACCTTGATTATGTTCGAAAAAGATCATTCGCAAACGCGATTTTTCAGCAGAAACCGAGCCATCGGAGCGATTTTCGCATTCCAGACGGTAGCGCGGTAGCCGTCCCATGCGTTCGGCCTCGCTGACGATCCAAGCGGTCTCCCATCCCGCATCGACGGCATCCGCGCAGCGCGATCCCCCTGTGCGAACCAAGCTCCGGACCAAGTCGAGCGGTCGTTCGCCCAACGACCACCGAACGACACGCCTCGATGACGAATCGCCGGCGGACGGGCCTCCCCGCGCGAAACGTACAGCGTGCATGGTACACTCAAGCCATCGGACAAGCCACCAACCAGGAGGTGCCGCATGAAATTCACCAACATCCTCGTGCCGTTCGACACGTCGGAGCATGCCCTGCGCGCGCTCGAAATCGCAAAGGGCCTTGCCGAGGAAGATCCCGCCATCAAGCTGCATGTCATCGACGTCATGTACGTATCCGAGTTCCCGCCCGCAATGGGCCTTGACGCGAACCCGTACGAAAGCCTTCCCGAGCCCATCATCGACCCCAGCACATACGACAAGCTGGTTGAAAACGCCTGCGCGCGCGAGAAGGCCAACATGGACAAGGCCATCGGCTCTATACTGGACGGCCTGCCCAACGACGTGACCGTTATCGCCGTGAACGAACCGTCCGTGGTCGACGGCATCAACGGCTACGCACGCGACCACGGCTGCGACCTCATCGTGATGGGATCGCGCGGGCTCGGCGTACTGCGCGGCATGCTGGGCAGCGTGAGCTACGGCGTGCTGCGCTCGGCCGAGATCCCCGTGCTGGTGGCAAAAGACGCTGAATAGCTGACCGAATCGCATAGCTGCGCGGTGCCGCTTTCGCATGCGCTATACTTTCAAGCATCGAAAGGAGGGCGCATGGCGAAGCGGCCCGCAAGCATTTGCGTCGTGGTGACGGCGCACAACGTAGAAGAGTGCCTCGGGGAATGCCTGGCTTCTCTTGCCGTGCAGACGTTCCCCGATTTCGAGGCCATCGTGGTGGAGGACGGGTCAAGCGACGAAACCGCGCGCATCGCCGACGAATTCGCCCTGCAAGACGATCGCTTCCGCGTGGTTCATACGTCCAATCTAGGAGCCGCCGGCGCTCGCAACCACGGCCTCGGCCTTGTGGAATCTCCCCATTTCATGCTGCTCGACGGCGACGACGTGTTTCTGCCAACCATGCTGGAAGCCCTGCATGGCCAAGCGATACGTTGCAAGGCCGACGTTGTCGTATGCGACATCGTGCAGTTCGATCACAAGTCGAGGGAACGCACCGCCGCCCCTTGGGCGCTCAAGGAAAGCCAACTTCCCAACCTTGCCGAAACCCCCTCGTTCTCATGGCGAGACGTGCCCGGAAACGTGTTCGCGGCGTTCATGGGCTGGCCGTGGGACAAGCTCTACCGCACGGCTTTCGCGCGCTCCGCAGGTTTGAGCTTTCCCGACGATCTATCCAATAGCGAGGACATGCTGTTCACCTACCAGGCCATAATCCTGGCGCAGCGCATCGCCGTAGTCAACGAAGTGCTCATCGAGCACCGCATAGGGCGCGGCGGGTCGGTATCCAACTCGCGCACGCGAGACCCTTTCGCTTTCTACGAGGGGCTATGCCGCATGAAGCGCTTTTTGCAGGAACTGCCCGATGGCGCATGGCAAAGCCTTCGCCAACCTTACCTCAACTGGGCGCTCGACTGGACGCTTTGGAACATCGAAACCATGACGGATCAAGCCGTTCGCACCAAGCTGGCGCAGCGGCTCGGCGCGAACGGCTTTCCCGAACTGGAGCTGGCCGAGCACAAGCCCGCCTATTTCACCGGCTACCCGCGGAACATGGCGCGCTACGCCTCCGTCCTGAGCGACTGGTCGGACGACAGCCCCGATCAAGGACCGTTTGGCCCTTTGGCCAGCCTTCCCTACGGAAAATTCAAGCCCTGGTGCCAAGCGAGCCCCCTTGAGAAACTCGCCATAAAAAGACGGTTGCGCAGGGCGCGCCCCACGGAATGGTAGAACGAAGCGCTCGCTATCCCTGCTCGCTCTTTTTCGCCTGGGGCAAGATCACACGACTTTTCACCCAGCTGGGAAACGCGAGGAACAGTCGTCCCAGTCGATACGTGCGCGACCCTTCGAGTTCGTCGTACACCCCTTTAAGGGCCTTGTGCAGCTCGAAGATATGCAAATCGAAATCGACGCGGTCCTGCAGGTTCAGCCCCTCACGATAAGCATTCATGTCCGCTTCGGAAATCTCGAACAGGTAGCGGGCGGCAACTTCACACGTGTGGAAAACGCGCGCGGCGTACGCATCGCAGAAATCCGAGGAGCACTCGTTCGCATGATCCAAGATCCATGCGCGCAAGGTCTGCTGCGTACGGAACAACCCGTCGACGTTGCGCATGCTGAAGGCGGAAGTCATGGTAGATCCCTCGCGCATCCTGCGTCGATACAAAGGCTCGTTCAGAAACGCCGCGCGACGAGGCAGCGGCATGAGCTGCATGAGAAAGAGCAGATCCTCGTGAATGATTCCCTCGCGAAAACGCAAACCGGCGCCTTCGACAACCGATCGCCTGACGGCATACAGGCACGACGACGGCCGAAACGCTTCCGTCTTTTCGAATGCCACGTACAAATCGACTCCCGACATGACCCCATGGATGGACGTGCGGCTCTCCTGATCCTCGTAGCGCGTACGCCTGAGCGTACGGTTCTCGTAAAAGGTCTGCGCCGCGAAGTAAAGCTGGTCCAAATCGTCGGCGTCAACTCTATCGGCAACGACTTGCAGCGCATCGTCGCGATAATAGTCGTCGGAATCAAGGAACAGAACGTACTCCCCCGACGCATGAAGCAGGCCCACGTTGCGTGCGGCGGACTGCCCGGCGTTTTCGGGCTGCTTAAAAAACACGAAGCGCGCATCGTCTCCCGCGCAGCGCTTTGCAACCTGCAGCGTTGCATCCGTGGAAGCGTCGTCCACCACGATGGCCTCGAAATCGCAATACGTCTGACGTTTCAGCGACTCGATGCAATCGGCAACGTAAGGTTCCACGTTGTAGGCGGCGACGATGACGGAAAACTTCATAGGAGCAAGCCCTTTCCCTGGGAGCGACTCGACCATTATAGCGAACGCGAAGCCCTGCGATTATAATGGTCGGACACCTCCATCTCAAGCGAACAGGACCCTTCGTGAAGAACACCCGCGTACCCGCCCTGGCCTTCGGCTTCGGCGCCGCTCTCGTGCTGACCACGTTTGCGTTTCTCTATCTAAACCTGGAAAGTATCGAAGCCGATGCGGGGGCGAGCGAGTTCTTCCTCTCCTGCGCGGAAAGACTCGCCCTCGGGCGCAACCTGGCCCTCGTCGGCATAGGCCTAGCCGCAGGAACGGCCGCGGCATCGACGGTCTTCCTGCATAGGAAGCGCTGCCTCGAGCTCCTACGCGTTTCGCTGGCCTATTGCGATCGGAGCGATTGCAATCGGGACCTGCCTGGGAATATCGGGCTCGTCGCTTGGCATGTGGTACGACGGGGGTGGATGGGACGGGACCCTGTTCGGAACCGCGCGCTCATGCCGTTCGGACGAATTCCTGGTCAACACGCCCATGGCATTCGCACAAGGCTTCAACGACTCGGGAGCATGGCCTTATTTCGGGGAGACGTTTCGAGGCGCAACGAGCGACATGTTCATCGTATACGGGCAGCCCGTTGCCGACCCAGCCGTGATCTTTCGACCCTTCCATTGGGGCTACCTGCTGCTCGGAGCAGAACGAGGTCTTGCCTTTTTCTGGTGCGCACGCGTAGTCATGCTGCTCATGTGCACGTTCGAAGTGGGAATGCTCGTTGCTCGGCAACGCCGAGGCTTAGCGTGCGGGCTCGCACTGCTGGTGACGTTCGCGCCGGTTATCAGCTGGTGGCTGGATGTCAACGGCTACGTAGAGATGATCGTGTCGTGCGAGATCATGCTGCTTATCATCGCCGGATACCTGAAAACGACCTCTTACCGGGTGCGCATCGCATTGGGCCTGCCGTTCGTCATATGCGGAGGATGCTTCGTCCTCACGTTCTACCCGGCTCTTCAGGTGCCTATGGCGTATCTTTTCTTCACGATGGCAGCCGTCTACATCGCCCTGCATTGGCGGGAGGCCCGCCTGAGCCGCAAGGACGCGCTTATCGTTGGAGGGTTCTTCCTTCTGTTCTGCGTCGGCATGGCCTACGTGTTCGGAAAGTCATGGGACACCGTGCAGGCGGTCCTGAACACCGCCTACCCAGGCCATCGAGCCGACTGCGGCGGCGGGGCCCTGCCCTTGCTAGCTCAATACCCCCTAGACGCGCTCACTCCCTTGCGGTCCTTCGCCGACAGTCTGCGCATCGACGCCTTCGCGTCGGTCTACGACTTCTTCCCCCTGGGCATCCTCGTCTCGCTCTGGGTGGTGCTCAAGGAGGGGAGACGCGATGCGTATCTCATCGCGCTGCTGGCGCTGAACGCGTTTCTAGGATGGTATTGTTTCGCGGGCTTTCCCGAACCCCTCGCGAAGCTCACGCTCATGAGCTTGAGCACAGGCGGGCTGTACTCCAAAGCGTTCATCGTGTTCGGCCTGATCAACCTTCTCTTGCTCATACGGGGCCTCGCCTTTTTGAAAGCCCGGCCCACCCGCGCGGCGGCAACGGCCGTAGCAATCGTTGCCGGCGGCGCGATCATGGCGGGATCGGCCGCAGCGTTTCCCTGGTTCTACAACACCGCGGCCTTCGCCGCATGCGCGCTCGTGCTGATCGGAGGAATGTACCTGCTGCTGCGCCGCGCAGATGGAGCGGACGGGGCCCTTGCAGCCTACCTGGCGACGCTCGCGTTGTTCATGGGCGTGATGGTGAACCCTGTGCAAATAGGAGCTGGACCCATTTTGGAGAACGAAACGCGCGAAGCCGTAGCAGCGATCAACCAGGAGCGCCCCGATTCCGTCTGGGCCGTAACCGGCGACGACAGCTCCGCTTATGCCGACCTGGCGGCCACGAGCGGAGCTGCAGTCATCAACACGTGCAACGTCTATCCCAACTTGAGCCTATGGCGATCCTTCGATCCAGCGGGGTCCTACGACGACGTCTACAATCGCTACGCGCATATCTCCATAGAAGTCGTGCATGGCGAAACTCACTTCGGAGATGCCGCATTCGACAGCTTCACGCTGTACGTCAACCCTTCGGATATCCCGCTGCTGGGAGCGGACTACCTGGTATCCACGCAGGAGCTCGGCGCGTTCTCGACCAACGAAGTGTCTTTTGCGTCCTTGGGCGAGGCCGTAAACGGGCGCACCATCTACGAAGTGCATCTGCAGGATCGAAGAAGCACGGGATAGCCCCGACGATTCTCGGCGCTCCTTTGCTATACTTGCGCCCATGGATACCACACAAAAACAAGCGCGCATGCGCAATCGCAAGCGCATCGCCGTCGTCACCATGGGCGTGAAGCTGGGCGACGAGACGCGCGGCTACACGCGATTCCGCTTCCTTTCGGATCTGCTCGTTCGCGAGGGGTTCGAAGTCGACCTCATCACGTCGTCGTTCCAGCATTGGGAGAAAGCGCATCGAGACTGCTCGAAGACGTGCTACCAGGATCTTCCGTACCGCATCGTGTTCATCGACGAGCCCGGGTACACGAAGAACCTGGACTTGGCGCGCATTCGCAGCCACCGCGTCGCCGCAAAGAACCTGCGCGCGCATTTTGATCGCACGGCAGGCGAATACGACCTGATCTACGCCGAAATTCCCCCGAACGACGTCGCGCGCGCATGCGCCGAATGCGCCGACAAGATGGGGATCCCCTTCGTTGCCGACATCAACGACCTTTGGCCCGAGGCCATGCGCATGGTGGTGAACGTTCCGGTGGTGAGCGACATCGCGTTCTACCCGTTCGCGCGCGATGCGCGGATCGTCTACCGCCTGCTGTCGGGAGCTGTGGGCACCTCCGACGAG
>ERZ836760.2921-NODE-2921-length-11974-cov-3.142210_pt1 | contig 11974 bp, 11 predicted proteins | sample MGYA00519941_ERZ836760 | MGnify/ENA primary metagenome ERZ836760 (study PRJEB31850, sample SAMEA3708807) | human gut metagenome | biome: human gut; feature: human-associated habitat; material: faeces | place: China | collected 2014 ... | reverse complement strand
CAATCCGCACCTTCCAATGTAAGGGCGCGCTTTGCGCCGCCTTCGATTGGAGGCGTGCTGTCGCGCGGTTTTTCGCTTGCGCTGCGTTTGCGCGCAAGGCGAAACGTATGCGCGGTTTTGAAGGGAAAGGTGTTGTTGTGGATCTGCTGAATCAAAAGAAAGGCCTGCTTGCCGTGGGGGTGGTTGCAGGGGCCATGCTCGCGTTGCTTGCTTACTTCGGGAATCCGGCGAACATGGCCATGTGCGCGGCGTGTTTCATTCGCGATACGGCTGGCGCGTTGAAGCTGCACAGCGCATCCGTCGTGCAGTATTTCCGCCCCGAAGTGGTGGGCTTGGTGGTGGGCGCGTTCGTGATCGCCCTGGCCACGAAGGAGTACCGCTCCACCGCGGGGTCGTCCCCGATGATCCGTTTCGTCTTGGGGTTCATCATGATGATCGGCGCGCTGGTGTTTCTTGGCTGTCCGCTGCGCATGGTCATTCGCATGTCCGCGGGCGACCTGAACGCTTACGTGGGCCTGATCGGCTTGGTGCTGGGCATCGCGACGGGAACGCTGTTTCTGAAGAAGGGGTATTCGCTGGGGCGGGAGCGCGACACGAACAAGTCTGCGGGTGCCGTGCTTCCCCTTGCGCTAGCCGCGCTGATGATCATCGGGTTGATCGCGGGCGTGTTCGCCGCCAGCGAGACGGGGCCCGGCAGCAAGCACGCCCCCGTGCTCATTGCGCTGGCTGCTTCGCTTGTTGTGGGCATGTTGGCGCAGAAGGCGCGCATTTGTTTTGCGGGCGGTGTGCGCAACGTCATGCTCATGCGGGATTTCGACCTGCTGCTTCCCATTGCGGGATTGTTTGTGGTCATGCTTGTATACAACCTGGTCACAGGCAATTTCAAGCTTAGTTTCGAGGGTCAGCCCATCGCTCATTCCCAGCATCTGTGGAATATTCTGGGCCTGTATGCCGTTGGATTCGCGGCGGTGCTCGCCGGCGGCTGCCCGCTGCGCCAGATGACGCTGGCGGGTCAGGGGTCATGCGATGCCGCCGTCACGTTTTTGGGCATGCTGATCGGCGCGGCGATCGCCGCACGGGTATGCGAGCGAGTGCACATGGCTGGCGCGGCGGCTTCGGCGGCTACGGCGGAAGCCGCAGCTGTGGCGGGCGGTCCTGCGCTGGCGGGGCAGATCGTGCTGGTAGGGTGCATTGCCGTGCTGTTCGTGATTGGCGCAGTCAACCTGCGCAGCAAACAGAAGAGCGCGGGCATTGCGGCGGCGTCGTCGGCATCGGCAAGCGTTGAGGACGCATCCGCCGCAGCGGCGAACTAGACACGAAGGGAGCAACTATGATCGAAGTGGACGCGCGGGGCCTTTCGTGCCCGGAACCGGTGATGATGGCCATGCAAGCCGTGAAAGCACACTCCGGGCAATCGGTTCGCGTGCTGGTGAGCACGGCTATCGCGCGCGACAACGTGATGGCAATGGCGCGCAGGAAAAAGAAGACGGCCGCGGTCGAGCAGATCGGCGACGATTTCGCCATCGTGATCGAGTGACGGCGAGGTTGGCATGCGGACGAAATCCCCGGTTCTTGTGGTTGCGTTCGGAACCACGACGGATGCGATGGCGATGGAGCAAGCGGGAAGGCGACGCGGTTTGCAGGGTCGGTTGATTCCCATACCGCGCCAGCTATCTGCGGGCTGCGGTCTGGCCTGGCGGGAGCCCGCATGCAACGGTCAGGCGCTGCGCCACGTGCTGGAAGCCGAGCGCATAGATTTCGACGGCCTGCATAGCATGGAGCTGTAGGGCTGTGGCCGCAAGTCGGCGTTGATGCATCAGGGGAGGTCGCGATTGATTCGCATCCTCCCCTGATTCGCTTTGCCGTGTTATTGCGCGCCGACCGGCTTGATGACGATGCCGTCCTCTTCGAGCGCGCTGCGCGTGCGGCTGACGAACGCGAGGGCGGTGGGGGAGTCTCCGTGCACGCAGATGGTGTCGGGGTGCAGATCGATCAGCTTTCCCGTTACCGAAAGGATGGCCCCGTCTCGAATGGCGTTCTTCACGCGCTCGATAGCCTGCTCTTCATCGCGAATGAGCGCAGCGGGATCGTTGCGGTTGACCAGCTTGCCCTCGTCGGTGTAGTTGCGGTCGGTGAAGAACTCTTCGGCCGTGATCAGCCCTTGCTTGCGGCCCGCGTCAACGAGCGCGCTGTTCGCCAGCCCGACCAGAACCAGGTTCGGATTCACGTCGAAGACCGCTTGCGCCAGCGCGGCAGCTAAGTCGGGGTTGATGGCCGCATGATTGTAGAGCTGCCCGTGCGGTTTGACGTGCGCAAGCTGCACGCCTTGCGCCTGGCAGAACGCTTGAAGCGCGCCGATTTGGTACACCATGTACGCGTACGCCTCGTCGGGCGACAGGTTCATGTCGCGGCGACCGAAACCTTGCAGATCGGGGTAGCCCGGATGCGCGCCGATGGCGATGCCGGCGTCCTTTGCCATGCCGACCGTCTTGCGCATGACCATCGGGTCGCCTGCATGCTGTCCGCACGCGACGTTCGCGCTTGAAACAAGCGGAATGATCTGGTCGTCCAGTCCCAGCGTGTAGCGTCCGAAGCTTTCGCCCAGGTCGCTGTTGAGGTCGATTCGGTACATAAGCACCTTTCTTTCTTACGTGGTTTGATTCCTATTGTAAAGCAACGGTCTGCGCCCTGCGAGTGCTTCGCGCGCTTTCAGATCGCTCCCAATCCATCAGTGCGCGTTCTACTTGCTGCACCAGCTGTTCCTTGTCGGGCACGTGGGAGACGTAGCGTGACGCGAAAATGGCATTCTGCAGCCCGCCGAGTGCGTATTCGGCTGTGACGGCGTCTTTGTCAGTGCATAAAATGATGCCGATGGGAGGGTTGTCGAATTCGTCGTTCATTTCGCGGGCGTAGTAGTTCAAGTACATGTTGATCTGCCCGACGGCTTCCGGCATCAGTTTGGAGGTTTTCAATTCGACGAGCACGTACGCTCGAAGCAGCTTGTTGTAGAAGACCATGTCGACGTAATAGTGGGCGTTGTTGAGCGTGATTCGCTGCTGAGTCCCCACGAACATGAAGCCTTGGCCCAGCTCGAGAAGGAACTTCTCCATATGAGCGACGAGCACGCGTTCCAATTCGCTTTCCGGAAGGGAAGCGTTGTCGGGTATTCCTAGGAATTCGAATACGTACGGGTCTTTGATGATGTCGATTGGTTGAAGGGCGTGGGATTTGTCGTTCGAGGGGGCAAGTTTGCGCTGCGGGTTCGAGGCGCCGCCAGACAGAAGCCGACGCTCGTACAGTGATGTTGCTATCTGCCGCTTGAGCTCGCGCGCCGACCAGGCCGCTGCGATGCATTCGCATTCGTAGAAGTGTCGCTTGTCGAGGTCGGAAATGATCAAGAGCTCGCAATAATACGACCAGCTCAATTTAACAGACAGCGTCTGTTGTTTTTCATATGCAAGGTAGAATCGTCTCATGAACTGGATGTTCGACACGGAAAACCCCTTGCCGTATGTCTCGGTCAATTCCCGAGATAATCGCCTGAGCGTGGCGGTGCCGTATTCCGCGCGATTGGGGTTCGTCTGTTCGTGCTCCACGATGATGCGTCCGATGTTCCAGTACGTGATCAGCATCTCGTGGTTCACGTGCGTGGCCGCACGCCGCCGCCCCTGTTCCAATGCAAGTTTGATGTCGTTGAAAACGGACTGGTAGGATGCGAGTTCTTCATGGGACATGACAAGTCTCCTCTTCGGTTCCCGGGGGTGAGAAGATCTTGCTGGATCTTGCAGGCGTGGTACGGGCAGCGGGGGAACGAGCTGCCGTCTATGGGCCGTCTGTTTGGAAGCGGCGCCTGCACTGGGTCTTTGTTCGCGCAGTATAGCAAAACGAGGGCTTTACGCGAAGCCCTCGTTTTCTTCGAGCGAGTCTAGGTGCCTTCTTACTCTTTCAGGTCGATGTTCTTCGTGTCGGTGATCAGCATGCAGCCCGGTGCGTGCGTGATGGCGAAAGGCGGCTTGCTGTTCATCACGATGGACTGAGGCGTGACGCCGCATGCCCAGAACACGGGAACTTCGCCCTCGCGGATTTCCACCGGATCGCCGAACTCGGGGCGCATGATGTCGTTCACGCCGATGGCGGTGGGGTCGCCGATGTGGATGGGCGCGCCGTGCACTTTCGGGATGGCGCCGGAGATCTGCACCGCCTTCACCACCTGGTTGTAGGGGATGGGGCGCATCGACATGACCATGTTGCCGGACATGCTGCCGGCGGGCGTGCACGGCACGCCGGTCAGGTACATGGGCACGTTGCAGCCCATGGTGTTGTGCCGAATCTCGATGCCGGCCTCGATGAGCTCGCTTTCGAACGAGAACGAGCAGCCGATGACGAACGACACCAGATCGTCGCGCCAGTAATCCTGGACGTTCTCCACTTCGGCCACCAGCTTGCCGTGTTCGTAGATGCGGTAGCGCGGGAAGTCGGTGGCGATGTCGCAGTCGGTGGCGCAGATGGTGGCCTCGCGCGCACCCACCTCGGTCACTTCGAGAAGCGGGCACGGCTTGGGGTTGCGCTGCGCGAACAGCAGGAAGTCGTAAGCTTGCTCTTTCGGCAGCACGATGAGGTTCGCCTGCGCGTATCCGGGGCATAGACCGCTGGTCGGCGCTGTGAACTGACCGGTTCGGATGAGGCGCCGCGCTTCAACGGGCGATGCGGCAAGCATCTGCGCCCAAACGTCCTCGGCGACGCCTTCGGGTTTGGCGGGTTGCGGAGCATTCAGCATGGTAGAACTCCCTTCTTGGTAGCTGCGGTCTTGTCCAAGATGACGAAAGGGCTTCTCGATTCCGCGTTCGACGTCGCTAAACGAAGCTTCGTCCGCGGATCAAACCTCGCCCTTCATGAAGCGCTCGATGAAGCTGGTGTCGGCTGTGCCGGCGGCGAACGTCTCGTTCTCCATGATGGCGTACTGGAAGTCCAGGTTCGTCTTCACGCCCACGACCACCATTTCCTCAAGGGCGGTGCGCATTTTGGCGATGGCTTCGGTGCGGTCGCGTCCGTGCACGATAATTTTTGCGATCATCGAATCGTAGTAGGGCGACACGTCGTAGCCGTCGTACGCCGCCGTGTCCACGCGCACGCCGTTGCCGCCGGGCAGGTGCATCTGCGATATGACGCCAGGGGAAGGCAGGAAGCCGCGCTCGGGTTCCTCGGCGTTCACGCGGCACTCGATGGCGTGCCCGCGATAGGTGATGTCGTCCTGCGTGAACGTGAGCGGGTCGCCCGCCGCCACGCGAATCATCTCCTGCACCAGGTCGGTTCCCGTGACCATTTCGGTTACGGGATGCTCCACCTGAATGCGCGTGTTCATTTCCATGAAGTAGTAATTCAGCTGGTCGTCCAGCAAAAACTCGATGGTGCCCGCCGACGAGTACCCCACGGCTTGCGCGGCGCGCACTGCTGCGGCCAGCATTTCGCTGCGGACCTCGTCCGTCATAACGGGCGAAGGGCTTTCCTCGATCATCTTTTGGTGATTGCGCTGCACGGAGCAATCGCGCTCTCCCAGCGCCACCACGGTGCCGTGCGTATCGGCGATCACCTGCACCTCGACATGCCGCGGGTTCATGACGCAGCGCTCCAGGTACATGGTGTTGTCCCCGAACGCGCCCACGCTCTCGCGCTGTGCGATGCTGAACTGCTCGGCGAAGTCCGTCTCGGACAAGCTGACGCGCATGCCCTTCCCGCCGCCGCCCGACGATGCCTTGATCATGATGGGCCAGCCAATTTCGCGGGCTATGACCAGGGCTTCTTCCGGGTGGTGCACCGGCTCCTTCGTGCCGGGAACCACCGGGACGCCCGCTTCCATCATGGTCTTGCGCGCTTGGCTTTTATTGCCCATGCGGTCGATGACCTCGGGGGCCGGGCCTATGAACACGATGTCGTTTTCGCGGCAGAGCTTGGCGAACGTGGAGTTTTCGGACAGGAATCCGTAGCCCGGGTGGATGGCTTGCGCGCCCGTGCCTTTCGCCGCCGACAGGATGGCCGCGATGTTCAGGTAAGAGTCGCGCGCGGCCGGCGGGCCGATGCACACGCTCTCGTCGGCAAGGTACACGTGAAGCGAGTGCTTGTCGGCGGTGGAGTACACGGCCACTGTCTTGATGCCCATGGCACGGCATGCGCGGATGATGCGAACCGCGATCTCGCCGCGGTTGGCGATGAGGATCTTCTCGAACATGAGCGGGCCGCCTTAGGCGTGGTCGCCGGTGGCGATGCGGAACAGCGGCTGATCGTATTCAACTTGGGAGCCGTTTGCGGCAAGCACTTCCATCACGATGCCGGGTGCGGGCGTGGTGATCTCGTTCATCATCTTCATGGCCTCGACGATGGCCAGCGTTTGGCCGGACAGCACTTCCTGGCCCACCTTCACGAACGGATCCTCGTCCGGGCTGGGGGCAAGGTAGAACATGCCCACCATGGGGCTGCGCACCAGGATGGAATGATCGTCGTCGCTGGCATCCACGGCTGCGGCTTCGTGGCTTTCGGTTTTTCCGGCCAACAGGGCGCTGACGCGATCGGCCATGAGCGGCAAAGCGGTGGACGAGAGCGGCCCGTGGTTGCGCTCGAGCTCGATCTTCAGGTCGCCGTCGTCAACGCGCAGGGCCGTGAGCTCGGCCTTGTCCATAATGGCGATCAGCTCTTCGATGGCTTTCGTGTTCATGACGTCTCCTCGTATCTCTCGTTCGCTCATACCGTCGTGCGGTGGGCGGTGGTTTCCGGTGTTGCGATCTTCTCGTCGTTCGACGTGCGTACGGTTCCTAAAACGTTGCGGTTTCCGACGCGTTCAGCGCGATCGGCGCGGTCGATCCACAAGGTGTCGGCCTGCGATTTGCGCGCTTGCTCTTCCAAGATGGGGGTAAGCCTCCGCGCCGTTCGACGGGGCGATATGCCGTCGGCGCTTGGTCGGCGCACCTTGAGTGCCAGCGCTTCGAACAGGTGGGCTTCGTCGCGCAGCAAGCGCTGCGCTTCCTGGACGGAGATGGGCTCGAAGCGGATTTTGCGTCCCGGGGGTCGCTGCACGAGCCGGGGTATGTCCACCGTGGCCACCGTGCCTATTTTGGCGTATCCGCCGGTGGTCTGCCGGTCGGCCAACATGATGATGGGCCTGCCGTGCGACGGAACCTGCACGGCGCCAAGGGCGATGCCGTCGGACACGATGTCCGAGCCGTGCTTCGTCTTGATAACGGGACCGTCCAGGCGGTAGCCCATGCGGTCACATTTCGTCGTGGTGGTGAACGGCTGGCTGTAAAAGGTTTCGATTCCTTCGTCGGCAAACATATCCTCTTGCGGTCCGGGCACCACGCGTACCACGATTTCGTCTTGATCGAACTGGTAGAACTCGTCATCGTTGTCGATGCGATGGGACCCGAGGTTCGGCAGGAAGTCCACGCTTTTCGTGGTGAAGGGCAGGTAGTCCCCGGTAGCCAGCGCGCCTCCGCGCCATCCGCCCAGCTCGCACTTGAGATTGGTCGAGCGGCTGCCCATGATCTCAGGTACGCGCACGCTTCCTCCGGCAATGGCCAGGTAGCCGTAGCAGCCGGTTCGGGGTGCTTTGAACCGCAGTATGGAGCCGCGACGCACCGTGATTGCCGCGTACATGGGAATCGGCTTGCTGTCCAACGTGGGGGAGAAATCGCCGCCTGTGATGGCTATGATTGAGTTCGTGGTGAAGCGCACCGTGGGGCCTGCGAGCGCGAACTCCAGCACGGGGGCGTCGGGGTCGTTTTCCACAAGCAGGTTGGCGATGGCGTATGCTCGGCGATCCATGACGCCGTTCGTGGCGAACCCGCTGCCTTGGTATCCGAAGCGGCCGTTGTCTTGAACGGTGGTGATGACGCCGGGTTTTTTCACGACAAGACCCATGTTACTCGCCTTCCACGAAAATGCCGTACGAGTACGTGCCGGCGGCGAGCCGTGCCTCTATGGCGGTGTACTCTTCGGGCGTTATGGGCACGAATCGCAGGTATTCTCCCGCAGCGTACAGAATGGGATCCTCGCGGTCGGGGTCGTAGGGACGCAGCGGCGTGCGGCCGATGATCTGCCAGCCGCCCGGCGAAGCCAGCGGGTAAATGCCCGTTTGAGCGCCGCCGATGCCCACGCTGCCCGGCTCGATGCGCGTACGGGGAACGGCTAGGCGCGGCGTGTGCAGGCGTTCGTCCAAGCCGCCCAAATAGGCGAAGCCAGGAAGAAAGCCCAGCATATCTATAAGGTAGTCGCGCCCGGTGTGTATGGCGATGACTTCTTCTTCGGACATGCCTGCATGCTCTGCCACATTTGCCAGGTCGGGGCCGAATTCCCCTCCGTAGCACACGGGGATGGGGACGATCTTACGCACGCTCAAATCAGCTTCTTCCACGTCGCGCAGCTTGCCCCGCAGCTTCGCGGAAAGCTCATCGAACGTAACGATCAAGGGGTTGTAGTACACCATAAGCGAGCAAAACGTAGGCACCAGCTCGGTGACGCCCGCGATGGGGTCGGCCGTAAGGTTTTCCGCAGCCATGCGAATCTTGGCGCTGGTTTCCGCCGAAATCGTTTTTGCGAACTCGAGGTTAAGGGCCGAGTCTCCCGCGATGGTGATGGTGAATCCCGCCATGCTCGTCCATTCCTTGGCGTGTAGATGCTACACTGGTACGCTGGGTCGTTATGAATAAGGATTGATTGTAGCATATATGGAAAAAGCGCTCTTCTTGGCGGCGTTCTTCTTCGCCTACACCGTTCAGGCTATTACGGGATTCGCGGGCAATATCTTCGCGATGCCGGTGGGCACCACGCTGTTGGGGCTGCACTCCACCGTGGCGATTCTCAACGCCATGGGCTTTTTCGCGTGCGGGTTGCTGACCGTTTTGAACCTGAAGAGCGTGAACTGGCGCGAACTGGGCAAGATCATCGGCGTTATGGTGGTGTTCATGTTCGTGGGCATTTGGCTGGACACGCTTATGCCGCTTCACGTGCTGCTGAAGATATACGGCGTGGTTGTCATTGCGATCGGCCTGAAGAACCTGATTGTTCCCCAGCAGAAGTTCATGCCGGAGTGGGCCTTGTGGATTATCCTGGCGCTTGCGGGGCTTATTCAGGGCATGTTCGTGTCGGGCGGTGCGCTGCTGGTTATCTACGCCGTGCAGAAGCTGCGCGATCGTCAGCAGTTCCGCATCACGCTTTCGGCTACGTGGACGATCCTCAATCTCATCTATGCTGGCATTGCGTTTCAACAGGGGAATTTCACCGGGGACGTGTTGCAGATTATCGTGCTGTGCATCCCGTTGGCCGTGCTCGCCACCTTCTTGGGCAACAAGCTGCAAAAGAAAATCAGCCAGGAAAAGTTTCTCAAGCTTACGTACGTCATGCTGCTGTGCATAGGTGTCATCCTCCTGATAACTTCGTAGTTTCGCCGCCGAGTTGGAATTGGGTTACAATAAAGGCACGGCAACAGTAGGGAAGGAGCGGTCATGGCACAGCGGTACACGCGTATTTTTGCGGCGCTCGACGGGGCGTCGACGCAGGAGGCAGTGGCCCAGCGTGCAATAGCGCTCGCGGCGGACAACCACGCCGATCTGATGTTCGGTCATGTTATCGATTCGGTTCCGTACGAGGCTTCGGGCGTTGACTTCGAAGCGCTGTGCGTTGAGGGCAAGAAGCGCATCGAGGCTGATTTGGCCGATTTGCTGGCAGAGGCCCAGGCGAACGAGAACATCCCGTCGGTCGACTTGACCGTGCGCGCGGGACGCATTACCGACACGCTGGCGAAGCAGCTGATCGAGCCGGCAGACCCCGATCTGGTTATATGCGGAGAACGCGGCCTGTCCAACATCAAGTACGTGTTCGTGGGCAGCGTGTCCACGTTCCTGATTCGCAACATGCGTTGCGACGTTTTGGTGGTCAAGCAAGACTAGACTTGCTTGGGCTTGAGCGTGCGACGGCTCGGGCGTTGCTGCTTCGGCACGCGCTTGGAGCTTGCAGGTTGGGGCCGTGCGCGCTAGGTTGCGTGCGTGATGGGTTGCATCGTGTTTCAAGCGCCGTCCGTGTGGGCGGCGCTTTTGCTGGGATGCCAAGAACCCGAAACGTTTGGGGGGTGTTTCTATGGTTTTGTCAATTGCTTTTTCGGGATCGGGCCGTTTGATTCGGGCATGCTCGCGCAAACCCCGGCGGCAGGGCTCTTCTTCGGCGATTCGGCCGAGGACTAGGCTCGGACGTACGGGCGGGCGTCCCGCATGACGGCGAAGATGACCTTCAGCCTCTTTCGCGCCACGGCTTTGAGGGCCTTGTTGTGCCGCATTCCCCGCGCGCGGCACGCATCGTAGTAGCGGCCGAACTCGTTGTCAGTGCCGACGAGGGAGTTGCAGGAGAAGACGAGCAGGTTCTTGAGCTCCTTGTTGCCGGTCTTCGACGACGACGCCGAGTCCAGAGAGGTGCCCGACTGCCTGTTGCTCGGGGCGAGCCCGGTAAAAGACGCCAGCTTGTCGTGGCTCGAAAACAGGCCGATGTCGACTCCGGCGACGAGCGCCGAGGCGGTCTTCGGGCCGATGCCCGGAACGGTGAGCAGCGCCCGGTACACGGCGTCGCCGGCGAGCAGCGCGTCCATGGACTCCCTGACGGATGCCGCCCTGGCGAGGTCTTCCTCTATCCGCTCGGCGAGCATCCTCACCGCCGCGTCCTCCGCGGCCGTGTGTGGCCTGCCCGACTTCGCCGAAGCCAGGGCCGCGTCCCAAAGCCCGTCGGCCGCCGCCTCGGGCGCCCCCGACTTCTTCACGGCGAAGGTGCGGTAGCCCTTCCTGCCCGCCGCGGCTATGCCGGGGGCGCCCCCGAACCTGGACAGGACGCCCACCTGCCACGCCGCCCCCAGGTCGACGGCCGCCTCGAAGGCGGGGTCGACCTCGAGCAGCACCGAGCGCAGGCGGTTCTTCGACTGCGTGGAGCATTTCGTCAGGAAGCGCCGCTGCGATGCGAGCAGCCTTATCTCGGCGCCGCTGCCGGCGTCCTCGGCCACGGGCCGCAGGCGCCACGGCATCCCGATGGCGGTGCGCGCGATGACCTCGGTGTCTATCTCGTCGGTCTTGGCGGCACCGGGGAACATGTCCCGGGCGCGCTTCATCGCCAGGCCCGGCAGGTAGGCGACCTCCATGCCCGCGGCCCTCGCGCGCTCGAGCACGAGGGCCCCGATGTTGCGCTTCTGGTCGACGACGACGAGCGCCCCTTCGCCCGCGAGCGCGAGCGTCTCGTCTATGGGGCCCTCCCTGTTCTCAAGCGCCTTGTTGAAGAGTATCTCCCCGGACGCCCGGGAGACGGCGCACGCCCGATGCGCCGCCTTGCCCACGTCGAATCCGATGCAGATTGTCCTTGCGGCCTCCATGATGCTATCCTTTCGGCATGTTGGCTGACCGCGCGGGCCGCAGCTTCGGCACCCACATTACAGAGCCGCGCCCTTTCGGGCCGGCAGGTTTCTATCAGCCTTCGCCGCGGCGCCCGTCCCCGGTGGCAACACCCCCCGGGCCTTCGCGAGAGGCAGGGACGAAGGGCCATCCGGGGCGGGTCGGCCAGCAACCCCGCAGGGTCTGCTTCATCGTAATCCGCTTGCGGATCGAGCTGGAAAAGAAAAGACCCGGCAGAGCCAGGTCTAACTGTAATGGGGGCGCGTGCCTGGAACGCGCCCCGGGGCATGTGCGGAGCGCTTTCGAGGCGTGCCCCGAGGCATGCTCTCCCAAGCGTGCCCCGAGGCGTGCCTCCCCCCAAACGTGCCCCAAAATCGCGGCTCTGCGCTCCACGAAGGCTTCCGCGCGCGCATGATTTTGAGCACTTGCATCAAAAGAGCAGGTGGGAAAACTCTAGTGAACCAGTCTATTATTTAAGGTGCGTTTTAGAGAACGCAGGCCCGCGATTTCGTGCCAAGTGGAGGCGTGCCCGCTGCTAAATTGCCGCCGGCGCATGGTCG
>ERZ836760.2917-NODE-2917-length-12007-cov-3.457246_pt1 | contig 12007 bp, 10 predicted proteins | sample MGYA00519941_ERZ836760 | MGnify/ENA primary metagenome ERZ836760 (study PRJEB31850, sample SAMEA3708807) | human gut metagenome | biome: human gut; feature: human-associated habitat; material: faeces | place: China | collected 2014 ... | reverse complement strand
AAAACGCGATCGACTTTTTACAACATGCAGAAAGAACGTGGCCAAACGCACACAAACGCATGTACACCTCAGGGGATCTGCTGACCGAAGAGAGCGCTGCGAGATTGTGCGCGGCCGGATTGGATGAAATCCGATTCAGCGTAAAGGACGACGATACTCCCGATCAGCAAAAGCAAGTTATTGCAGCTATGCGCGTCGCCAAGCGCCACATTCCCTCGGTCATGGTGGAAATGCCGGTGATTCCCGGTTCCGAGCAACATATGCACAAGTTGTTCCGCGCATTCCAAGAGGTCGGCATCGATGGCATCAACCTTTTGGAATTCTGCTTCCCCTTCTGCAACTGGGACGAATTCAGCAAGCGAGGATTCATGCTGAAGAACCCTCCATTCGAGGTCATGTACGACTACGATTATTCGGGCGGCTTGGCCGTCGCCGGTAGTGAAGCACTTGCCCTTTCGCTTATGGAGTGGGCACTTGACGAGGGAATATCGTTTGGAATGCACTACTGCTCCCTTGAAAACAAGCACCGCAGCGAGCTTCGACAAAAAAACGAACGAGCTGCCAACGCTCATCCGTGCGTAGTATTCGACAACGACGATTTCTTTTTGAAAACGGCAAAAGTGTTTGGAAAGGATGTGCCTCCGGTACGCGCAGCGCTTCAAGAAGCAGGCTGCACCGACTTCATGGAAGACCCGGCCGAACAATCCCTTGCATTCCCTCCGCGCTTTCTCGATACAGCGCGCAGCATCATGGCAAATAACGGGAAGTCCGTCCGCATCATGACATGTTACTTGGTGTGCGAGAGCAATGACTCGGAAAGCTACCTGATTGACGTGGCTTTGCGCGAAGCATAGTGCCACAAAGCTTGCACGGCATCCAAGCGAACTTCAAAGAAACGCCCCGGACGTCCGGGGCGTTTCTTATTCACGCATGCGCGGTCAGGCGTACAGAAACTACGCAACCTTCCAAGGAGCGCCCGCCGGATTCAATTTGCGACGAAGAGAAAGTTCTTCAGCAAAAAGAATGCAGTAGCGCATACCCTTAAGTGTCACGTACAAGCACGCGATCTCATGCTTGCCACCATGGTTGAACACGTCGTACGTCAGGTACTTACGATCAAGCATATCCTGGTATATAGGATTGCCTTTAAGCTTGCTCAAAAGCATGTTCGTAGACTCGCGCCCCAGTTCGTCCTGCTTCAGGCAGATGTTGTACAGGATGTTCTCCTGCTCCTCCGTCAGTCGACCCAGTTCTTCGACTTCTCGCTTGATCTCGTCTTCAGTTGCCATAAGAGCCTTGCCTCCTTGCGCGGTCCGGTGTTCGCTTTTTCGGCGCTTCCCATAGTTTTCAATACGATGCCCGTAAAGCTCTTTCCCCCTGAAAAGCGCTACGGACAACGTAGTGCTCCCCATTTCAAGAAAGGACTCGCCCCGAGAAACAAGCGAGCCCTTTCTCTTCACTTCAGCAAAAGCACATCGCTTAAGCTTATTCCGCCGGCTTGATGTCCTTGAAGCTGCCGCCAAGACCAAGTTCGCCAGCACCTTCGTTACCAGTAGCCTTCGTGGAGGTGTAACCGCCCCAAGCGCGGGCAATGTACTTGCCCTTCACGAAGAAGATCTGCGCCTTCATCAGCTCGGCCTTGGTAATGCCGCACTCAGCCATAGCTTCATCTTGGCTCTTGCCCTCAGCCAGCAGAGCGTTCAGCTTCTCTGCGCCCTCGGGTGCGTCAAGTGCCAAAAATTCGTCACGAGTCATTTCGCCCTCCTTGTCAGTCTTCAACACGATACCGTGGTCACCGGCTACGCAACCGATGGCCACGGTAATCCTACCTAGAGCGCAAGCTTAGAGCTGGAACAGCACCATCGGGCGGTCGAACTCAGCCATCTTGGCCTGCATCTCCTCAAGCGTACCGTAGTACATGGAAGCAGACTCTTCTACCTGCACAGCCATCGGGCGCTGACCGGCCTTATCGCCGCCCGTTCCCCAATGCTCGGAGAAGATGGACGTCGGGCACGGGATGTAGAACCATTCCCAAGCGTCGCCGTCATTGCCCTCGCCCTTCTTGAACGGACCAACTTCGACTTCCTTGATGCCGAACTGATCGAGAGGAAGGCCGAGCTCTTCCTTGCAGGCAATCTCAGCGGCATGATTGCCAGAGAAATAGGTGTAATCAACGAGCAAAGCGTATTTCTGATCTGCCATTGGTGTCACTTCCTTTCTTGTTAGTCCTGGTCAAGGCTACGGACGCGACGAACGTTGCACATGACGCCCTTGTAAGGAGCACCGAAGCCAAGCTTACCAACATTGAAGTGCGGAACCAGACTGTTGAAGTTGGACTTCCAAACGCCGAACAGGTTGGGCTCTTCGCCATCCTGCTCGGGGAACCACCAGCCATGAGCGCAGTTCAGGATACCGGGCTTGATGACCGGAGTAACCTCGGCCTTGAAGCGAGCCTCGCCGAACATGTTGTAAACCTCGCACCAGTCGCCATCGGTGATGCCGTATTCCTCGGCGGTCTGCGGGTTGAGCTGCACCCACGGCCACGGATCGATCTGACGCAAAGACGGCACGTGACGATGCTCGGAGTGGAACGAGCTGTAACGACGAGAGCCAGACGTAGAAATCAGCGGATACTGACCGGCAAACTCAGGCTTGCTGATCGGGCTGTAGTTCGGCTCTTCGTAGTACGGCAGCGGGTCCTCGCCCCAGGATTCGTACAGAATCGAGTAGGCTTCGATCTGGCCGGTAATGGTGTTGAAGCCGGGCTCGCCGTCGAAGCGGAGCAGACCCTTCTCGTACTTCTCGTACTCGAAGCCATGAGCGCCGGGCTGATACAGGCCAAGCTCCTGGAAGGTCTTCCAGTCGAAGCCAAGCTCCTTCAGCTGATCGCTGTAGAAGTCCTCGACAGCCGTTGCCAGAGCATCGAGGTCGAGGGACTTGCCGTCAGCAGGCTTGTACCACGGCCACCAGCTCGGGTTGAGGCGCTGACCAAACATGAGGCAGATCTCGACGTCGGACTTGCACTCGCCAACCTGCAGAGCCTTGTTCATGGGGCCCATGAACACGGTGTTGCGGCCATAGTGCGTCAGATGCCGTTGTGCTCGGCCCACGTTGCCATCGGCAAGAAGTAGTCGCCCACGGCCATAGCCGTCGGGGTCATGGTGAGGTCCTGAACGACCACGAACTCGAGCTTTTGCAGAGCCTTATGCCAACGCTTCGGCTGAGCGGAGCAGGTCGGAGTCAGGAAATTGGAGCTGTTGAACCAACCCATCTTCAGAGCATAGGGCTCGTCGGATTCCATGGTGTTCAGCGTCTCGTCGGGCTGCGTGGTAGCCATGCCGGTGGACAGACCCGGCCATGCAGCAGCACCGATGCGCTTCTCCCACACAGAGTCTTCCATAGCGCCACGCTGCTCCATACGCCACTTGCCAAGCAGAGCAGACGGAGGACCAAGCGTCAGGCCACCGGGGCGGTCGATCGAGCCAGCCAGAGCGGCAAGAATGATGAACGCCTGGGACAGCTGCACGCCGTTCTTGTTCTGATCGAACGCCAGACCCCATGCCCAACCGACAGGACGCTCGGTACCGATAATGTGCGCAACGCGCTTGATATCCTCGGCGGGAACCGTGGTGATCTCGGCAACCTTGTCGACGGGGTACTCAGCAGCACGCTCTTTGATCTCGTCCAAGCCGTAGATCCACTTCTCAGCGAACTCGTGATCGTACTCGTCGTTCTCGAACATGAGGTTCATGATGGCCAAAGCAAGAGCGGTGTCCGTCTGAGGACGAACCTGCAGGTTGATGTTGCCGTCATGAGCGCCCACCCACGTGATACGGGGGTCGATGGAGATAATCTTGGTGCCAAGCTTCATGAGGTCGACCAGGCAGTGGCCGAAGAAGCCGTCGCCGTTGGACGGAAGAGGTTCTTTACCCCAAACAACAATGTACTTCGGCACTTCGTAACGCGGATCCTGGTAGCTGCCAGGCAGATGGCCGGCATAGTCGAGCTCGGGATAGCCAGCACCCAAAACGTAGTCGGAAATGGAGCAGCGCGGACCGTAGCAGGACCAACCGGACTGCGTGTAGCAGCAGTTGGGCGACTGCAGAACGGAGAAGGTCAGCGCATAGTAGAAGATGCAGGCCTCGCGACCAGTACCGCCGAAGCACACGATCGACTCGGGACCATACGTCTCCTGGAAATAACGAACCTTCTCGCAAATGGTATCCAGAGCCTCGTCCCACGTGGTCTGAACCCACTTGTCCTTGCCGCGATCGGCATAATCGCGCTTCATCGGGTGGATGATACGCGACGGAGCGTACGTGTACTCGCGAAGAGCAAGGTTCATTGCGTTCACGCGACCGGTGGTGATGGGGTTGTCGTCATCGCCCTCGATGCGGATCAGCTCGCCGTCCTTGGTAACAACCTTGACGCCGTACCCTACGGGATGGCTTCCCGGAGGCGACCACGTATTGCTACGGGTTACAACCGTCCCATCCTCCATTACGGTTTGCCACTGTTTACCGTATGCCATGTTTTCCTTCTTTCTGAGCTCGTCACTCGCATACTGAAGAAACTTTTTCCGCCTTGCGGCGAGAAAACCAAAACATAAGCTACTCGGCGATCACCCCCTCCCCGGGCTTTCAAATCTGAAGGATGCCCATCCCCAACGGGCATCGCCAAGTACTGTTCGCCTTAAGCGGTGGGAGGCTTGGGGGCACCGGGAGCCGCGGGAGGCTTGGGGGCACCGGGAGCCTTGGGGGCACCAGGGGCTGCAGGGGCTGCAGGGGCGCCTGCACCGGGAAGCGGCTTTTCGCCATTGATGTACGGCGTGAAATCGCACTTGCAGAACGGGCACTTTTTCAAAGTAACGCCCGCCATCATCTGGATGGTCTTACCGCACTCGGGGCACTTGTTCATCCCGTCGCCGCCGGACGCATCTGCTGGTCTAAAACACATAAGGGAAGCCTCCGTTCCTCATTTGATCGGCAACCGCAGCAACGTGCCGTCGCCGACCACTCCAACGTATGTCATGCACGATGCAAAACGGGGATTTCGCCACCGTGCCAATGACTTGCCAATACCGGCTTCGGCCATTGCAAGCACCAACGTATCCGGTGATTTCAGAATAGGTAGTTCCGCAAATTGCATATCGAATCACAAGGACAATTTTGGTGTGAATACCATCGGTCCGAGAGGTTGATTTTCGTTTGAGACAAGTACGATATGACTCTGTTTCACCTGATAATAAGCCATTTTTTACATTTCTTGCTTTTGGTGGTGGACGCGCGAACGGGCTTAGGTACGCTATAATCGCGGCAGACCCAAACACCCCTGAGGAGGCCCTGGTGAAAAAGAACAATCGAGTCTATCTGCCCGCGGACGCACTGGCCCGTCACGAGGATTTCGACGTCTGGTACGAAGACGGGGACACGTTTCTCAGCTTCAAGGGAGATTGGTCCAGCGAACGCGACAAAGTGACCATATTTGGACGAATGGGCGGCGAGATGGGGCGTATCAAGCCGGACGCGCAAACGCTTACGTACTATTTGCAACTTGAGCGATGGGAGTATGCGTTCCATACCTTGCGAGTGTTCAAGGACTATTACATAGAGGGCCTGCGCTGGCTGGTCAAAGGAAGCCTATCCAACCCCCCTTTCCACTTCACCAACGAAGACACCTCGAAGCAGGAAGGCCACGTCCGCCTAGTCGACTTCAAAAACCGTGGGGCATGCTACGAAATCAAAACGAGCGACGTCGCCAAGCTGCGCATAGCGACGGCAGCCATCGTGGCCATGGGCATCAAGGAAGAATACAAAGGAAAGAGCGAAAGCTTGAAAGACCCCAATGCGTCGAAAGCCCAGAAGCTCAAGCGATGGATGTTTGAAGGGCGAGGCCTTACCTACGAACAGCTACAAGAGCTCGAGAAGGCCCCTGAGGAAGCTAAGAGCCTCGCTGAAGACGCCAAGTAGGCACACAAGACCACCAACGCCAAGCAAACCGGGAGAGACCCGGACAGCTGTCCGGAAGCACTGATCAAGCCGAGCAAAAAAGAAGCCCTCGCTCCTTCATCGAAGGGCGAGGGCTTCTTGCGTAACAAAACACGTTGCGAAGCCACACGTCGGACGGCTAAGCCGTCAAGGGGAGACGGTCGCGTCGCGAAAGATCCATGCTACTTCTTCTTGTTCTTAGCCAGCTGAGCGCCACCGAACACGAAGAAGTACAGGAAGGGAAGAAGCAGGCCGACAGCCATGAGAGGCAGTGCGTACGGCTGCTTGGACCATCCGGGAACCACCAGGGGGCAAACGATGCACAGCACAGCCAAAATAGCAACGATTACCAGCATAACGCCGAAGCGCATCATACCGTCGCTCTCGGAGTTGCCAAGCTTGTCTTCCTCTTCCGCCAACGCATCCATAGACTTGCCAGCTGTTTCCTTAACGAACAAAACCGTGCAGATGAAGCCCAGGGCAAACGGGACAATAAGCACGAGAACCACCGTCGACCAGTTTGTATTGCCGGCAGCAGTCTGGAACATGGCCATACCGGCAATACCGCCGAGAACGATGGAGGACGCCGAACCGCCGAAGCGGGCGAATGCCTGGCACCAAGAAGTACCAGTATTGCGGATGGCGGTGGGATAGCTCTCGGGCATCAACGGCTGAACAGCGGTGATGGCATAGTTGAGCGCAAAACCGAACAGCAGCATAAGCGCGATGCACAAACCCATATTGTTCGGAGCAACGAAGATGGAGCACAAAATGATAGCGACGATGCAGAACAGCCACGACCCAGCGAGGTTGCGCTTACGGCCAACCTTGTCAGAAACGAAACCAACGGCGATGTTCGAAGCAATAGCCGCCACGTTGTTCCACGTCTGAAGGGCAACGCTGTCGGCCTGCGAATAGCCAAGACCCACGAACCAAGTGGGAATCCAGGCGTTCATGCCGTACACGCAGAACTGGCCGACGAAGTAAGCAGACCAGATAGCGCAGGTTGCCACGATGAACTTGCTCGAGAACAGAACCGAAGGGCCAGTCTTGGCAGGCTTCGGAGGAACGATCAGCAAAGCGGGATCGTAAGTGTGAGAAGAGTGACGCGTTGCCTGCTCGATCTGGGTCAGGCGCTCGCATGCCTTCTCCTTGTTACCCGAGTTAGCGTACCAGTGCGGAGTCTCGTGCATGGTAAAGATGAGAATGATGCCGTAGATCAGAGGGATGCCGCCGATCAGGTAGCAGATACGCCAGTTGGCGTACATGGTAGCCGTACCGCCATCAGCCAGAGCATAGGTCACCTGGTTGGTGAATTCGCCCAAAAGCGGCGTAGCTGCGTTGCAGATAGGATTGGCAATCAAACCAGCCAAAACCCAGCCGACGACCATGAAGGCCATACCGAACGTAACAAAGATACCGCGTTGCTTGGACGGCATGCTCTCGGAGAACACCGTGGTCACAACGGGAATGCAGGAACCAACGCCAAATCCGGCGATCAGGCGGAACGCGGCGAAGAACGCCAGATCATTCGCAAATGCCTGAGGCAAGGTGAACAGCCCGTAAAACATAACGGCGGCAATCAACGTCTTCTTGCGACCAATCTTATCGGACATAATACCGCCGACAGCGCCGCCGATAACCATGCCGAGCAAGCCCCACGTGGTTAGAGACCCCATAAGTGCTCCGGGAGCCGCATCTTCCGGCCAGAATGTATGAGCAACGAACAGGTTGGTCGAATTGACGATCATGAAGTCATAACCATCGAAGATCATAGCAAAGGCGAGCAGCACGAACACGACCCACGTGTGCAAACTGATGCCGATGGAGTCTATGACTTCTGAGATGGTAAATTCTTTTTTATCCATCAAAACCCCCTCTGAAGGAAAGTAAACACTGTTGCAATTCGGCCATATCGGCCAAATTGCAAAAATTAAGTTCACCCTCTACGCGATAGCAAGACGGCAGCAGCGCATTGATGGGAAACTACAGACGCTTCAGTATTCGCAAATTATTGAGGCTTCCGCAGTTTTGAGTTCCGCCCCGTATCGGCCCTCGAATCACCCATAAGAATACGCAGCAGCCGGAAGAAACGACCGCGCACGTCCCCCTTTCCACGATTCTCCTTCGGATAGCCAAGCTGAAAGAGCGCAGCCTGGCCAACCCCCTATCAATCCTTGTCAAAAGAAACCGACGCCGCAAATACTAGGCATCGAAGGATGCAGAGCATCGAATCATGGGGGCAATTTTCAAATGGACCCTATCGTTCCGAGAGGTTGATTTTTATCATTCTTCAATCTCACCACCCCATATAACCCCAGATGGCGCTTGTAGACCTAATATTCTGCATTTGAACGACGATCTGTTTTCGTTTATATTGAACCCACCGATGATTGAGCCGCGAAACATCTGAGGGCGTGACCCATTTCCCCTATCCAACGCATCGGGAAACACCGCATGCGCCTACGCGCAAATGGAGAAGGAAACGGGCCGATTCAAAAACAACTCTGGGGGATACGGGGAGAGTCTCATGGCTTTGTCTTTTCCGCGCGTCAGCATTACGGTTAACGACGACCGAGGCCTAGGTACTCAAGGCGAGCTAAGCGGCTTATCGCTAGGATTAGGCATCCACCAAGCATGGGTGTATTCCGCCATGTTTGGGACTACTACGATTTTTCAAACAGGGGGAGGCACCGCCCAAAACGGCGACTCCATCCCCTCGGTTACGTTTGTGTTCCTGATATCCATCATCGTGTTTGCCGCAACGCTTTTCACCGCTGCGGCAACGGACCAAAAATTCCTTCGCACATACACGCGAAAGCAGACCATGATCGTTGCAGCGGCGCTTACCTTTATCGGAACGCTCTCCGTGTTCGCAGCTTTCGCTCCCGGAATAATCGGCATAGCGGCAACAGCGTTCGCTGGAGTTGCAACCGGGATCGGATCCGCGTTCATGCTCATCTTTTGGGGTGTCGCCTACTCGCGCGACAGCTCGGCGTCTATCGTCGTGAACACGGCGGTGTCCACCGTTATCGCCGTTGCCATATACTCTCTCGTCCTGCACATCGTTCCCGCACCGTACTCCGGAGCGCTTACCGCCTGCCTGCCTTTATTGGAGCTCCCGCTGCTCTGGCAACTTACACCCGAAAGCTATGCCATCCGGCATGCCGTTCCAATATTCAACCCACTACCCGTCAAGAAGGTTCCGTTTTCCCTGCGCCTCAGTTTTCCTGTACTCCTGTTTGGATTCGCGCTGGGCGCCTTGCGATCCGTTTCCACGCAAATCATCTTGCCATCATCCGATCTCACAACGCAGTTGTTAGCGCTATTCGCCGGAGGGGCGGCTACGATTCTGCTTCTTATAACCGTATTCTCGATTGATAAAAGAAGTCATTGGGATTTCCTTTTCAGGCCCATCGTTCCCTTCATTGCCGTCACTCTGTTCTTTTTACCATCGCTCGCTCTGGATAACAGCATGGTGCCCCCGCTTGTCCTGCTGACAGGCTACATGTGCTTCGAATCGCTCATGTGGGTGTTTTTCGGAGAGTTGGCTCAGGAGTTTCGCTTGTCCCCTATTTTCGTGTTCGGAGTCGGACGCGGATGCCTAGCTTTGGGATCTCTTGTAGGATCTCTTCTAGTCGCAGACCCTCACCTCCTAGACGCGCTCACGCCGTTTGGAGAAAACAGCGGCGCCGTCGTCGTCATGTTCACCATGGTGCTAGCGTACGCGTTGCTCCCGCGCGTACGCGATATCAAGCATGCCATTGGCCCCACGAACGCCTCTTTCAGCAAAGCCATCGCATCCATGAATCTTCAGAACGAACAAGCGCACATCGAAAACCAGAGCGAGAAAACAAGCAACAAGGCCGCTGAAACCAGCCCAATCCTCGACAGCGCAAAGAGCAAATCAGAGAACCCCCCTTCCATCGCTTCTGGAGATCCCCGGAGAAAAGCCGGATCGCAAAAAGCGGCAGCCGACGTATTGCCGCTTGACGAAGGGTCTCGCAAAAGCGGCTGGTTCCGCGGTCAGTGCGAGGAGATAGCCAATCGCTACCTGCTCTCTCGACGCGAAACGGAAGTCATGTTCATGCTGGCAAAAGGATACAACGCTGCCTATATCCAGGATCAGCTGTACATCTCCAAGAGCACGGCGAAAACGCACATCTCGCATATCTACCGAAAGCTGAACATCCACAACCAGCAGGAGCTGCTCGCCATGATCGGGGAAGGCCGGGAGCCGCGCGAGTAGGCGTTACTTCGCGCATTATCGCTAGAGGGCGCACGTCGAACTGCAACCCCAGCCGCCGTCCAGGCCGTCCCGCCGCGCCGCCCAAGCCGACGATTCTGCCGCCCTCCCGCATCGGGAATATAATGACGATTGCGTAAAACATAAGGCGGGCTTCCTGCGTTTATGGCAAGATGGAGCATTGCATAGTCGTATACAAAAACGCACGACAGCCAAGGTCGCTCAAACGCGAACCTCAACCATGCGAACGGTCGCGCACCGCACCGTACCGCACGAAATGCCGCGCGCGACCGCAGCGAAGAAGCAGCCGCGCATGCGATAAAGGAGACATGATGGGCTTTCTTTCGAGATTCGAAGGCAAGATGGAAGACACGTTCGAGGGCGCAGCCGACCGCATGGCGAACTCCCCCATCTCGCCGGTCCAGATTGCGAAAAAGGCCGAAAAGCAGATGAGGCGCGAAAAGATGGTAGGCGCCGGCAAGCAGTTCGCGCCAACCCTCTACACGGTGCTGGTCAACCCCGACGACGATCGTCGCCTGTTCGGATACTACCCCACTTTGGCAGGAGAAACGGAAACGTACTTGGCAGCCAAAGCGGCGGAGCAGGGGCTGGTCATGGACGGGCAGCCGCTTGTGCGCTTCATCGTGGACGACGGCCTCAAGCACGGCAAGTTCGACATCATCGCCGAGGCGGTGGCCGCGCCCATCATCGCGCAGCTGCGTCAAGAAGAGATGCAGCGCTACGGGCTTGCCGGAGCGCCGATGGGCTACGCTGCGCCGCAAGGCGGCTACGGTGCGCCCGGCTATCAGGGCGGCTATCAGCAGCCGTACGCGCAAGCTCCGGCGCCGGCCCCTGCGTACGCAGGATACGAAAACCCCAACGCGCCCATGGGCGGCTTCGACGCGCCCGGCCAGTACGACGCGTACAACCAGGGAGGTCAGCTTCCCTACGTTCCCGAAGACGAGATCGACCGATCCATCGATTACGGCGAGTACACCTTCGACAGCCGCGACTTCGACGAGTCCCGCCGCAAGCCGCGCGCCGCGCGTGGTCGATCCCTTCGACGTGGCGAACGCCAGCATGGGCGGCGCCGTGGGAGCTGCCGCAGGTGCCGGCATGGCCGCAGCAGCAGCCGCAGCGCCGCACGGCGCCGTAGCCGCCGACACCGTCGTGTTCGCCGGCGGGCAGCAGGCAGCCAGCCCCGTCCCCGCGCGGGCCGCCGTGCGCGCGCGCTTGATCGACGAGGCCAACAACCGCGCGTACGACCTAGCATCCTCGCGCCTGCTCATCGGACGCGAATCGAAAAATGACATCTCCGTCCACGACATCAACGCCTCGCGCACGCACGCCGAGCTGCGCCTCGACCAGCAGGGCGTATGGGTGCTCACCGATCTGGGATCCACGAACGGAACCTTCGTCAACGGGCGCGAAATCGCCTCCCACCCGCTATCCGAAGGAGACCGCATCACCATCGGCATGACGAACTTCGTGTTCACCCAAGCCTGAACGCAACGGAAAGGTTAACCCGTGATCGACGTCGTACTGCTCATCATCCGTCTGCTGTTCGTCGCACTGCTGTATTTGTTCCTGTTCGCCATCATGAAGACGGGCATCGGAGTTGTACGCGGACAACGCAAAAAAGAACGCACGTGGAATCTCTCGGTTGAACGAGGGCCGAAAGAGCTGCGCGGCGTATCCATCGTCGTGCGCGGCCCGGTCATCGTGGGCCGCAGCCCTGGAGCCGATATCGTAGTAGGCGCCGGATACGTTTCCG
>ERZ836760.2916-NODE-2916-length-12008-cov-19.608885_pt1 | contig 12008 bp, 7 predicted proteins | sample MGYA00519941_ERZ836760 | MGnify/ENA primary metagenome ERZ836760 (study PRJEB31850, sample SAMEA3708807) | human gut metagenome | biome: human gut; feature: human-associated habitat; material: faeces | place: China | collected 2014 ... | reverse complement strand
TCCTGGCAGGTCACGAATCTTTCGCTGCTGCTGAAGGTGCTATCAAAATCGCTGCTAAAGCAGACAAAGTACGTAAAGAACCGTTGCGTTGTATCTTGAACGGTCTTGGAAAAGACGCTGCTCAGATCATCTCTCGTATCAACGGCTTTACATACGTTCAGACTCAATTCGATTACTTTACTGGTGAACTGAAAGTTGTTCGCGAAATCGCTTACTCTGACGGTCCTCGTGCAAAAGTAAAATGTTATGGTGCTGACGACGTTCGCGAAGGTGTAGCTATCATGTGGAAAGAAGGTGTAGACGTATCTATCACAGGTAACTCTACTAACCCGACTCGTTTCCAACATCCAGTTGCAGGTACTTACAAGAAAGAACGTGTTCTTGCTGGTAAACCATATTTCTCTGTAGCTTCAGGTGGTGGTACAGGTCGTACTCTTCACCCGGATAACATGGCTGCCGGTCCTGCTTCTTACGGTATGACCGACACAATGGGTCGTATGCACTCAGACGCTCAGTTCGCTGGTTCTTCATCAGTTCCTGCTCACGTAGAAATGATGGGATTCCTGGGAATTGGTAACAACCCGATGGTAGGTTGTACTGTAGCTTGTGCGGTTGATGTTGCTCAGGCTTTAGGTAAGTAATTCAGGTTACTTTATATAGATAAAGAACTCCTGTAATCTTAACGATTACAGGAGTTCTTTATATTTGTAATAATTTGATATGGATAAATTTATTCAGAAATGTATTACTTCATATAAACCATATCATCTTTTCTTTCTCCTTTGTACCAATCAGTGTTTGATTTACATCCACTTTCAACCCACTTTGAATACCCTCCAGACACTATTTAAACTGGACAAATAGGTAGCTTTTAACTTGAATATACAAATATAAACCTGTAAGAGCAAATAATGTAGCTAATTCGAGAACTTTTGTATGACTTCGCCTGTTTACATAACAGATACTAAAACATTATACAACAATGCTACTCACATTCTTAAATACACTTGCCACTATTATCAGTGTTATTAGTCTGCTAATTGTCACTTACGGAGTATTAGTCTGCTTCATCGCCTTTTTACGCAATGAAATAAAACGATTCAACGGAACATATACGGTTAACAATATACGGCAGTTGAGGGCGGATTTTGGCACTTACCTTTTGCTTGGATTGGAATTTCTAATTGCTTCCGACATACTAAAAACTGTGGTTGATCCAACGTTGGACGAATTGGCAATCCTGGGTGGAGTGGTTGTAGTAAGAACTGTGCTTTCTGTATTTTTGAATAAAGAGATCAAAGAATTGGCCGAAAATGATTCAGCGAAAGAAATATAGCATATCGCCGCACAACTAAGTTTCTCCAAAGCCATATCTTTTTTATTGCCTGATATTTCTATTTTGCCTACCTTTGTACGGGAAACATTTACACACTGACTGGCAAGGAATAGAAACACGTCAAAAAAATGGGAATTACACATCTATCTATTGAGCTTACACTTGATCTGATTGCGTTAATTATAGGAATCATCCTTATTATACGTGCTAAAGACAATTATCCGAAATTATATTGGGGAATTATAGCAACTGGCATCGGTATTATGTTTTCATGGGAAAATATCGGATGGCTGACAATTGTCACAGACACTCCGGAATACAACTTCACAGAATTGCTCAACATTGAGAAAATGCTCAAATGGTATGCTTTAGCAAATATTGTAGCCCTGTTCCCTATCGCTTCTTTATCACCGGGCTATCTGAACCATTTCAGAATATTTACTTTTCTATTATTACCCATCATTACGATAACTGTAGGAATCAGTTATTTAGGTTTCAATGGGAATATCACTCCCATCCACTCCATAGATGAAATTATTCCGAATATCCATCAAATAGATGTCAAGCTTAGGGCTTGCATATTCCTGTTATCCGTTTTTACCCCACTCGTTCTTCTTATTTATCCGATGATGAATAACAAGACCTACCGCAGGATAAATAATAACATGTATCTATTCATCGGTTTTCTATTCGTATTTTTAGGGATATACATTTTGTTCACTCTAAATATCAATGAATTTGTTTTCAATCTGTTCGGCATTATGGCAATCGTTTTTACGGTCTTATTCTCCATACAATATTTACGTTATGAGAATCCGTTTTCGAACCATATAAACATGATTCATAATGCAAAGAATACGGAAAGCACTATAATGCTACAAGCTGGAAAGCCATCTCCTACTCTCCCGCTCTTCTCAACGATTGAAGCCTATCTTCAGGAACAGCATCCCTATACCGATCAACGGTATAATATAGAACTTTTAGCCAAGTCCCTGAATAAACAGGAACATGATATTTCAGCAGCAATCAAAAGTCAGGGCTTTACAGGTTTCCGGGAATACATTAATTATCTTCGACTGGAATATTTCAGACAGTTAGCCGCCGAAAATCCAAAGAGTAATGTAAAAGAACTGATGTTTGCATGCGGTTTCACCTCCCGGGCAACTTTCTATCGTAACTTTTCAGAAAAGTATGGTGTATCACCCAGTAAATTCATTGAGAATCAAAGAGTAGAACAATAATTTCTTTTTTTAAAAGCACAATTCTTAATAGTAAAAAGTGTCTCATTTCAGGAATGAGACACTTTTTATTTTTATAGCTAAAAGCAATCCGTTACTTTTGATGCAAAATAAAACTACGACGTTGGCATCATCAACAGATTAATCGAATACTAAGATAACTAGAATATGAATATTGACAATTGTAATCACACCAACACAGAAAAACATCAAGAAGAAAAGATCTTTTTATATACTACCATTACTGGAAACTTGCAACTAATCCATTTAGAACAGATTGGCTATTTCCGGTATAACTCCAAGAGTAAACTATGGGAAGCTGTATTAAATAATAATCATAACCCTGGCACTCAAAAGAAATACAAACTCACAAAAGATATTGAGTCTGCATCCCTATCTTATCCAGATTAGCCAGTCACACATTATCAATATAAGCTATCTGGTTTCGATTGAAGACAACAATTGCATATTGCTTCCTCCATTTAATGAGATGGAACTTTTACAAGTAAGCAAGTCTTTTATGAAAAAGCTAAAAGAAAAATATCCATGTATCTGATTGTATATAGCTCATCTTTATGCTCTATGCAACACCAAGCAATTCCACTTCGAAGATCAATGTCGAGTAGGCAGGAATAGAATCAAAAGATTTGATACCGTATCCCATTGCATAAGGAATATAAATAATCCATTTATCACCAACATGCATTTTCTGAAGTGCCACCTGCCACCCTTCTATTACATCACTAAGACGTAGGGCATCGGGACAAGTACGCTCATAAGAATTATCAAACACCTGGCCATCAATCAGACTTCCTTTGTAATGCACGGTAACAATGCTCCGTGCACCCGGAGAAATCGTACTTTCGCCAGTTTCCAAAACTTTGTAATAGATTCCACACGGCAACGCGAAAACACCTTCCTGAAAAGATAGTTTTTTCAAAAATCGCCGATTGGCCTCTTTGTATTCTTTCTTTTTCCCCATAAATAAATTGATTAAGAACTTGCAAAAATAATCAGAATAACAAAGGATTTAGCATAAAAACTGTATATTTGTTTGTTGAACTATAAAAAAACTCATCGCTATGGGACTAACAAAGACTACACGTAGCATTAGTGCTACCGGACTACTCCTACTTATCATGATGACTGTGGGCCTATATTCATGCACACGTACTCAAAAAGACATCATTCCTTCTGCCGATTATGCACCGTATGTAAATGCGTATACGGGAGGAGTCATCTCGCAAAATTCGACCATACGTATAGAACTGACCCACGACCAACCCATGGTGGATATGAACAATGAGTTAAAAAGCAATCCGTTCAGTTTCTCACCTTCATTAAAAGGAAAAGCATATTGGGTTAGCAACAACACCATTGAATTTGTGCCCGAAGAAGGAGCGCTGAAACCGGGAACACTTTACGAAGGAACTTTCCGGCTCGGAGACTTCATCGAAGTGGACAAAAAGCTGAAAGAGTTCAACTTCTCATTCCGTGTACAGGAACGTAACTTCACCCTGCAACTGGAATCATTGCCGATTACAGCTACCCAACCGAATGAAATAAATATTAAAGGAGAGATACGTTTCAGCGACGTAGTGAAAAAGGAAGAGGTAGAAAAGATGCTGACTGCCAGTGACGGGAAAAAGAGTTATCCGGTGGAAGTCACCGCAACCGACAATCATACCCGGTATTTGTTTAGTATCAGACAAATCCCCAGAGAAGCTGATGATTACCCCTTGACTATCACAGCCAACGGCAACGCAGCTGGCATCGACCGTAAACAAAGCGAAGAAGTACTGATACCGGCGAAAGATTGTTTCCGTTTCATGTCTGCCGAACGCATCGACCAACCGGAAAATGGAATCGAGATTGTTTTCTCCGCTCCCTTATCCACTACTCAAGATTTAAAAGGACTGATTGAGATCCCGGAAATCTCCTCATCGATCTTCCAAATCAGTGAGAACAGAGTTTTTATCTATTTCGAAGCAAACACACAGAACAAACTTACGTTGAATATCCATGAAGGAGTCAAAGACTGTCAAGGTAAAGCATTGGGAACTTCTCATACGATCTCATTCAGTGAAGTAAGTCTGAAACCACAAGTGGAAATGTCTACTACCGCCGCTATCCTGCCCGATTCAAAAAGTCTGATTATTCCTTTCAGGGCTGTCAACCTATATGCTGTGGATTTGAGCGTGATCCGCATTTTCGAGAACAATGTATTGATGTTTATGCAAACCAATTCACTGGCCTCGGCCAATGAACTACGCCGCTCGGGAAGACTGGTTTACAAGAAAACGTTATGGCTTGCCAAAGATGCTTCCAAAGACATTCATCATTGGGGAGATTACTCGATAGACCTTGCCGGATTAATCCACCAGGAACCGGGTGCCATCTATCGTGTCATACTTTCATTTCGTCAGGAATACTCCGCTTATCCTTGTGGAGGAGGCGAGAATCAGGATATGAAATTCGCCGACAGCAGCACCTCCGACGGGCTGACCAAAGTAAGTGGAAGTGTTTTGTCCGAAGAAGATGAAGCAATCTGGAATACCCCCGAAGCCTACTATTATTACAATGGCGGAACAATGGACTGGAGTGTGTACCGATGGACGGAACGCGACAACCCCTGCCATCCGTCTTATTATATGGATTCAGACCGGGCAGCTGCCTGCAACGTTTTTGCTTCCAACCTGGGAATGATTGTAAAACGGAACTCACTGAATAAACTGTGGATTGCCGTTAGTAATATTTTGGATACAAAACCGATAGGGAAAGCACAGGTAACAGCGTATAATTTCCAGTTACAACCCATAGGGAAAGGAGAAACCAATGGAGAAGGATTCGTTGAAATCACTCCGAACGGTGTGCCTTTCATTATCGTGGCAGAATCGGACAAGCAAAAAGCGTACGTCCGCGTTGTGGACGGTGAAGAACAGTCCGTCAGCAGATTCGACGTGGGAGGAAAAGATATTCAAAAGGGACTGAAAGGATTTATATATGGCGAAAGAGGAGTATGGCGCCCGGGAGACACGCTGCACATTTCCTTTATATTGGAAGACCGCGAAAAGAGAATCCCCGACAAACATCCCGTAGCACTGGAGATTTACAATCCGAGAGGACAGTTCTACACAAAAATGATTTCAACACAAGGAATGAACGGATTCTATACATTCGACGTTCCGACACAGGCAACAGACCCGACCGGACTTTGGAATGCGTATATTAAGGTGGGAGGAACCACCTTCCACAAAGGTCTGCGTATCGAAACCATAAAGCCCAACCGCTTGAAAATAAATCTGGCATTGCCGAAGGTGCTTCAAGCCACGGACAAGAATTTCTATGCCCCACTCACTTCAACCTGGCTGACAGGAGCAACTGCCTCCAAACTGAAAGCCAAAGTAGAAATGTCTTTATCGAAAGTGAATACACAGTTTAAGAATTACGGACAATATATCTTTAACAATCCGGCTACGGATTTCACGACTATCAAAACAGATATATTTGACGGCACACTGGATGCAGAAGGAAAAGCAAACGTCACGCTGAAAATTCCGACCGCAACGGAAGCGCCGGGTATGCTGAACGCCACTTTCACCACCCGCGTGTTCGAACCGGGAGGAGATGCCAGCATCTACACTCAAACAATTCCATTCTCACCATTCACCTCTTATGTCGGTATCAATCTGAACCAGCCAAAAGGCAAATATATTGAAACTGACAAAGATCATGTATTCGATATTGTAACTGTAAACACGCAGGGACAGTTAGTGAACAGTTCTAATCTGGAATACAAAATATACCGCATCGGCTGGAGTTGGTGGTGGGAAAACAGTGGTGAATCTTTCGGAACGTATATCAACAACAGTTCCATCACTCCTGTTGCCAGCGGCAATTTACAGACAAGAGGCGGAAAAGCATCTTTCAAATTCCGTATCGATTATCCGTCATGGGGACGCTACCTGGTTTACGTGAAAGATAAAGAGAGTGGACATGCCACCGGAGGTACAGTTTATGTTGACTGGCCGGAATGGCGGGGACGTTCGAGCAAGACTGATCCCAGCGGTATCAAGATGCTTGCTTTCTCGCTGAACAAAGATTCTTATGAAATAGGAGAAACAGCCACAGCAATCATTCCTGCAGCAGCGGGAGGACGTGCACTGGTATCCATAGAAAACGGTTCTACCGTATTACGACAAGAATGGATAGAGGTTTCCAACGGAGGAGATACGAAATATACATTCAAGATTACACCGGAGATGACTCCGAATGTATATCTGCATATCAGTCTGTTACAGCCTCACGCGCAAACAGTCAATGACCTGCCTATCCGTATGTATGGCGTCGTTCCGGTATTCGTGACTAACAGTCAGACGGTGTTGCAACCGCAGATACAGATGCCGGAAGTATTACGCCCGGAAACCAACTTCAATGTGACCGTCAGCGAAAAGACCGGAAAACCGATGACTTATACATTAGCTATTGTAGACGACGGTTTGCTGGATCTTACCAATTTCAAAACCCCGGACCCATGGAATGATTTCTATTCACGCGAAGCACTCGGCATCCGGACATGGGATATGTATGATAATGTATTGGGAGCTTCCGCCGGAAGTTACAGTTCACTTTTCAGTACGGGTGGAGACGCCACATTAAAACCTGCCGATGCAAAAGCAAACCGCTTCAAACCGGTAGTCAAGTTTATAGGTCCTTTCTATCTGGGAAAAGGTAAGAGCCAGACGCATACGCTGAAACTTCCGATGTATGTAGGTTCGGTACGTGCCATGGTGGTTGCCGGACAAGAGGGAGCGTACGGCAATGCGGAAAAAACGGCTTTCGTGCGGACTCCGTTAATGATGTTGTCCACCTTGCCCCGTGTGCTTAGTATTCAGGAAGAAATCACCGTTCCGGTAAATATCTTTGCGATGGAAAATCAAGTGAAGAATGTAACCGTATCACTTCAGGCATCCGGTGGAGGAGTACAGATTGTAGGGGCCAACCAACAGTCGCTCAAATTTAGCCAACCGGGTGACCAGCTCGTGTTCTTTACCTTAAAAACAGGTAGTAAAACAGGAAAGGCTACCATCCATCTGACAGCCAATGGTGGCGGACAACAAACTAAAGAAACCATTGAAATAGAAGTACGCAACCCGAATCCGATAGTAACCCTGCGCAACAGTCAATGGGTAGAAGCCGGACAAAGCAAAGAACTTTCATACAATCTAAGCAGTTCTTCTGCAAATAACCAGATAAAGCTGGAAGTATCACGCATACCTTCGGTTGATATCAGCCGCCGGTTCGACTTCTTATACAACTATCAGCATCATTGTACGGAACAGTTGACTTCCAAGGCTTTGCCTCTTCTGTTTGTCGGCCAATTCAAAACAATAGATAAGATAGAAGCCGAAAAGATAAAGACAAATGTACAGGAGGCTATCCGGCAGATTTATGGTCGTCAACTCCCCAATGGCGGATTTGTATATTGGCCGGGAAATGCTGTTGCCGACGAATGGATCAGTTCTTATGCAGGAATGTTCCTGACACTGGCACAAGAAAAAGGATACGCCGTTCATTCGAACGTATTGAACAAGTGGAAGCGTTTCCAACGTGCTGCCGCACAGAACTGGCGGATGCCGCAGGATGCAAGCGGCTGGCAACAATGGCAGTCGGAATTGCAACAGGCTTTCCGTTTATATACGCTTGCATTGGCAGGAGCACCGGAATATGGGGCCATGAACCGGATGAAAGAACAGGCAGGATTATCCATTCAGGCTAAATGGAGACTGGCAGCAACCTATGCACTGACCGGAAAGATGAAACCGGCTGAAGAACTGGTGTATAATGCGGAAACAACAGTAAGCCCCTACTCTTCCATGAATCAGATTTACGGTTCCTCCGACCGTGATGAAGCTATGATTCTGGAAACACTGATCCTGATGAACCGGGAACGGGATGCTTTACAGCAGGCAAAAGTCGTTTCAAAGAATCTGTCACAAGAGGAGTGGTTCAGTACACAATCCACCGCTTTTGCTCTTATGGCAATGGGACGTCTGGCTGAAAAGCTGTCAGGCACATTGGATTTCGTATGGACATGGAACGACAAACAACAACCTGCCGTGAAATCGGCTAAAGCTGTGTTTGAAAAGGAAATCGCCACCACTCCCAAATCCGGTATGATTGCTGTGAAGAATCAAGGAAAAGGAGCGCTTAGCGTAGACCTTATCACACGCACACAGTTGTTGAACGATACATTACCGGCCATCAGCGACAATCTTCGCATGGATATAAGATATGCCAACCTGAACGGTACACCGATCTCTGTCAATGATATTATACAGGGAACTGACTTTATGGCTATCACCTCCATATCCAATATTAGCGGAACTTCCGATTACACCAATCTGGCACTGACGCATATCATACCGTCCGGTTGGGAAATATACAACGAAAGAATGGTTGCCCCCGAAACGGAAAGCGGAGCAGCCGACGGTTCCGGTAAATCCGTCAGCAAATATAATTATCTGGATATACGCGATGACAGGGTATTAACTTATTTCAATTTGCGTCGTGGTGAAACAAAAGTATTCACTGTCAGACTGCAAGCGACTTATGCAGGTAACTTTATTCTTCCTGCCGTTCAATGTGAAGCAATGTATGATGTAAACGTACAGGCACGCAGCAAAGCGGGAAGAACAACTGTCAGTCGATAAATTTCAGGCACGGATTACACGGTTCTACTCGTTAACCAAAAATGCGTAATCCGTGTAATCCGTGCCTAATTATTTGTCACAAAGATATGTCTCTTAGCTCTTAACATTTAAATGAATCCTATATATAAATTCTTCAAACGATTATCTGTTACTAAGAAAGTAATGACAATAAGCATTGCTCTTTTGATGATAGGATACATCTTTTGCCTTCCCCGGCAACTGTTTCATGTACCCTACTCCACCGTTGTGACTGATCGAAACGAAGAATTACTGGGAGCACGTATCGCTTCGGATGGTCAATGGCGGTTTCCTCCCCGAAAGACAACACCCGAGAAAATCAAACAATGCCTTATTACCTTTGAAGATAAACACTTTTACCACCATTGGGGAGTTAATCCGCTATCTACCGGAAGAGCACTCTATCAGAATTTAAAGAATAAACGTGTTGTAAGCGGAGGCAGTACCCTTACCATGCAGACCATCCGTCTCGCCCGGAACAAACCCAGAACTATCGGAGAGAAAGTCATCGAAATGATCTGGGCTACCCGTTTGGAGTTTCGGACTTCCAAAGAGGAAATCTTATCCATGTATGTCTCTCATGCACCATTCGGAGGAAATGTAGTAGGACTGGATGCTGCTGCCTGGCGCTACTTCGGTCATTCTGCCGAAGATTTATCATGGGCGGAATCAGCCATGCTGGCCGTCCTGCCCAATGCCCCCGCCATGATTCATCTATCCAAAGGACGAAAAACACTACTTTCCAAACGCAACCGTTTATTAAAACAACTTTTTGAAGAAGAGATTATTGATGCGTCCACCTATGAATTGGCTATCAGCGAACCGTTACCCGACGAACCACATCCTCTTCCTCAAATAGCCCCCCACCTGGTTACCCGCTTTTATCAAGAAAGAAACGGATTATATACCCGCTCAACCATCGATAAAGGAATACAAACCCATATAGAGAGTTTGGCGGAACGGTGGAGCAATGAATTTAATCGAAGTGATATCCGTAACCTGGCTATCCTAATTATAGACATTCCCACCAATCAAGTGGTAGCATACTGCGGAAATGTACATTTCGACCGTAAGCAAGGGGGGAATCAAGTAGACGTGATTCAAGCTCCCAGAAGTACAGGCAGTATTTTAAAACCCTTTCTCTATGGTGCCATGCTACAGGAGGGAAGTCTATTACCGCAAATGCTGTTACCGGACGTACCCGTTAATATCAATGGCTTTACTCCACAAAACTTCAGCATGCAGTTTGAAGGAGCCGTCCCCGCTTCCGAAGCTCTTGCCCGCTCATTGAATATCCCGGCTGTCACCATGTTACAAAGATATGGAGTACCCAAATTTCATCACATGCTGCAACAAATGGGGTTCAAGACTATCAACCGATCAGCCTCCCATTATGGATTATCACTCATTTTAGGAGGTGCCGAAGCTACTTTATGGGATGTGACGAATGCTTATGCACAAATGGGACGAAGCCTCTCCAACAGTCATTCCAACGACCTTCCCCAAGAAAAGGAAGTGCAGATACTACTGGGAACAGAAGAAAAGACAGTTTCGGAAAGAGATGGTTCAAGAAAAGTTACTTCAGGAAAGACCATTTCAAGAAAAACAACTTCGAGAAAGGATATATCAGAAGGAGTTATTTCAGAAGGAGTCATTTCTGCAGGAGCGGCCTGGCTCACCCTTTCCGCCTTAACAGAAGTCAACCGCCCTGAAGAAATTGACTGGAAATCAATCCCCTCAATGCAGACTATCGCATGGAAGACCGGAACGAGTTACGGATTCCGTGACGCCTGGGCCGTTGGCGTGACTCCCCGTTATGCAGTAGGCGTATGGGTAGGAAATGCAACCGGAGAAGGAAAACCTGGATTGGTCGGTGCACAGACAGCCGGTCCCGTATTATTCGATATATTCAATTATCTCCCATCTTCACCCTGGTTCGAACGTCCCACAGGAATTTTCGTTGATGCAGAAATATGCCGTCAATCCGGTCATCTGAAAGGACGTTTCTGTGAAGAAACCGACACCGTACTGATCCTTCCCGTCGGATTACGGACAGAGGCTTGTCCTTACCATCATCTCGTCACACTATCCGCCGACGAAAGCCACCGCATCTATGAAAACTGTGCAAACACGGAACCTACCATTCAGAAATCATGGTTTGCCCTGCCGCCCGTATGGGAATGGTACTATAAACAACACCATCCGGAATATAAACCGCTGCCACCTTTCAAAGCCGGCTGCGGAGAAGATTCTTTCCAACCCATGCAGTTCATCTACCCTCCGATGAACGCCCACATCAAGCTGCCCAAGCAACTGGATGGCAGCAAAGGCTTTATCACGGTGGAACTGGCACACAGCAATCCCAATGCCACTATCTTCTGGCATCTCGACGACACCTATCAGACACAGACACAGGATTTCCACAAAATTTCCCTGCAACCTGCTCCCGGCAAACATTCCCTGACGGCAGTAGACGGAGAAGGCAACACAGTTTCCACCACTTTCTTTATCGAATAAACATCTTATTTTATTATCTTTGCCGCATGAAACAGCCATTAAAAGAAAACGGGGGACTACCGGCATCTATCCTCTGGACACTTGCTATTGTGGCCGGTGTCTCGGTAGCCAACATCTATTATATTCAACCCCTATTAAATATGATACGCCATGAACTTGGCATATCAGAGTTCAGAACTAACCTGA
>ERZ836760.2914-NODE-2914-length-12012-cov-24.785063_pt1 | contig 12012 bp, 13 predicted proteins | sample MGYA00519941_ERZ836760 | MGnify/ENA primary metagenome ERZ836760 (study PRJEB31850, sample SAMEA3708807) | human gut metagenome | biome: human gut; feature: human-associated habitat; material: faeces | place: China | collected 2014 ... | reverse complement strand
GAATCAGACAAAACATATATATGATCATCCTATGACTTATTTAATTTTGTGTGAGCAGGATAATAAGGAAGATATCAAATTAAAGATAGAAGGAATGAATGAACTTTATAGAGTAAGGTATCAAAATTTGAACACATATCAAGTTGTTGAATCTGGTCATTCTATTCATTATACGACTCTCTTTATTGATTTAATTCTGATCCTAGCAGTTTCGTTACTTTGTTATTATTACATTCGTATAAGAAAGCAAGAGATTGTTATTTTAAAACACAATGGATTAAAAAATAAAATCAAAAGATATTATACAATTGATTATATTTATTTAGATACAATTTGGTTTGTTATTTCGGTTATTGCACTGGTTATTTATATAAGATGGAGTGGCTTTATAACAAATTGGATTCTTATATCGGGTTTATGGGTATGTTCTACAGTTATTCTAATTGTTTTATTTACTTTAGTGAGTCAATTGTCAATAAGGGCAATTACTCATAAATATTAAAGTTCTTTATATCATTTGAATTAACGATATGAATGAAATATTATCTAAGATAATATGGATTGGAGAAAGAATGAAAAGAAAATTATTTGTATAGTTATCTTATGACTACTTTTTCAATGGTTGCTGTTTTTGCTTATGGAAGATTAAGGAGTACAACTTTGTATAAAAGTTCGTCCATTGATGCAGTAACTGATTGGATAGGATATGATTACATTGTTAAAAATGATGCTTCATCTTCAGCGTTAATGGAAGCTGCTACTTGGTCCTCTTGGAAGGGTGCGATTTTTCCTAATACGAAAGAAGCAGTTGTGACAATATCATGGGAAAAGACCACAACATTTAGTGATTCACAAAAATATATCAATTTATTGACTTGTTTTAACACCAAAAGCAAAAGGACTTGTTGCTGGAAGTGGAACTATAAAACCTAGCAAGGAATAATAGTAAAGAGATTTAAAAGATGGGAGTGGAGAATTTATGGAGAAATTAAAATTTCATTTACGTTTGATGAAAAGCTTTCCAAAAATTTATGGTGTGCTTTTGTTTGGGGTATCTATTTTCATGATTTATTTTGGATATTTGATTTTTTTAGGAATGGCAAGCTTTGATGTTTTAGGATTCAGTAGTAGAGTAAATTATATATTTTGTGCCATTTTAATGGTAACTTCTTATCTTTTGTTGACAGGTGCAAGTAATAGCCAACAAGATGAAAGTATATACTCTTTAGATAAAATGAATTATAGTTATCAAAAGAATATTTATGTTATTCTTTTGATAATGATTATAATCATTAACTTAATTATGGCTTGTGTACTTATTATTCATGATTGGCATAATACTTATTTTTTGACACATTTTCTTCAGCCTTATCTTTATAATTTATTGATTCCTAGTTGGGTATTAATAATATACATTCATGGGTTCAGTAATATGTCTGTAACATGGCGGCTGTACTTTTGCCTTCGAAAATAAAACGACAGAAGATTATGGACACTGCGATACAGAGCAATAAAACATCCCGGAAACGGATTTCCGATCTCCTTTTCATCCTATGGGCCGGAGGGGCCGCCTTGCTTTCTTATTCCTTGGTATATATGTTGCGTAAGCCGTATACGGCTGCCGCTTTCGAGGATCTGGAGGTATTCAATATGGACTATAAGGTGGCGGTCACGATCGTGCAGATCTTGGGATACGTGGTGTCGAAGTTCATGGGAATTAAGTTGATATCGGAGTTGCGGCGGGAAGAGCGTTTGCGGTTCATCTTGATGTCCGTGGTGATGGCGGAACTTTCGTTGGTATTCTTCGGGTTGCTCTCGGCTCCTTATAATATAGCGGCGATGTTCTTGAACGGGCTTTCGCTGGGATGCATGTGGGGGATTATTTTTAGCTTTATAGAAGGACGTAGGATGACGGATGTCCTCGCTAGTTTGTTGGGCGTAAGTATGGTGATCAGTTCCGGTACAGCGAAGTCTGTCGGCTTGTACGTGATGGATATATGGCAGGTCAGCGAGTTCTGGATGCCCGCCTTGATCGGGGCGGTGGCATTGCCTTTGCTAGCCTTGTTGGGATATGCGCTGAACCGACTTCCACAGCCTACGGAGGAGGATATCGCCTTGAAGTCGGAGCGGGAGACCTTGAACGGGCGGCAGCGTTGGGAGCTTTTTAAGCATTTCATGCCTTTCTTGACGATGCTTTTCGTGGCGAATATAGCGATCGTGGTATTGCGGGATATCAAGGAGGACTTCTTGGTGAATATCATCGATATGTCCGGTTACTCGCCTTGGTTGTTCACGCAAATAGATAGCGTGGTGACCTTGACTATCTTGGCGATCTTTGGTTTGATGGTGCTCGTGAAAGATAATTTTAAGGCGCTTTCAGTCCTGTACGGTTTGATTATTACGGGCATGATGGTCATGGCGTTCGTGTCGTTCGGGCAGGAGCGGATGGGATTGAGCCCGGTGACATGGCTTTTCTTGCAGAGCCTTTGCCTGTATATGGCTTACTTAACCTTCCAGACAATTTTCTTCGATCGCTTCATCGCCTGTTTCAAGATACGGGGAAACGTCGGTTTCTTTATTGTCTTAACAGATTTTCTGGGGTACACGGGTACGATACTGGTATTGGTGCTAAAGGAATTCGTGGGTACGGGATTGGACTGGGAGGTATTTTATAACCAACTTGCCGGATATGTAGGGATCTTTTGCTGCGCCACTTTTGTCGCTTCCTTCGTATATTTGCGGCAACGCTATCGCAAGGAGACCGCTTTATGTGGCTGCGAGGAAATAGCAACTCTTGAACCTACCGAAAACAATGTCCTTACGATCGCTTAAACAAGAAAATTATTAAATACGATACATACAGAATATGAAGAAGATTTCAGGTGTCATTATGGATTGGGCCGGTACGGCCGTGGATTATGGATGCTTCGCTCCACTGAACGCTTTTCTCAAGGTATTCTCGGAAGAGAAAGGGATTGATATCACTTACCGGCAGGCCCGTGAGCCGATGGGTCTCTTGAAGATCGATCATATCAAGGCGATCTTGAGCATGCCGGAGGTGAACGAGAAGTTCCGTGCCTTGTATAAGAGGGACTGGAACAAGGGGGACGTGGATGAGATGTACGCTAGTTTCGAGAAACATTTGTTCGCTTCCTTGAAGGATTTCACCACTCCGATACCGGGAGTCTTGGAGACGATGGCGATGCTTCGCGAGCAAGGTATAAAGATCGGCTCTACGACCGGGTACACGGCGAAGATGATGGAGATTGTCCGTCCCGGAGCCGAGGCCAGAGGATATAGGGTCGATAATCTGGTGACACCGAACGAGGTTCCGGCCGGTCGCCCCGCCCCGTATATGATCTATAAGAATATGATAGATTTGGCGATTCCTTCCGTAGATCAAGTGGTGAAGGTAGGAGATACGATCGCTGATATTAAGGAGGGCGTGAACGCCAAGGTATGGAGCGTCGGTATCGTGACCGGTAGCAACGAGATGGGCGTGAGCGAGGAGGAATATAACAGCCGTCCGGCGGAAGAATGGGAATCTCTGAAGAAAGAGGTGCGTGAGCGTATGTTGGCGGCGGGGGCTCATTTCGTCTTGGATACGATCGCCGAACTGCCCGCTTGCATCGAGAAGATTAACAACAGGAATTAAGCTTGATAACCAAATAGAATAAAACAATCATATGAGAAACTATTTATTATTGACACCGGGTCCGTTGAGTACGTCGCAGACGGTACGTGAGGCCATGCTTCAGGATTGGTGTACGTGGGATAAGGATTATAACGAGGGTATCGTTACCCCGATCCGTAAAGGCTTGCTGGCGATAGCGGGACTGGACGGGGATGCGTACACCAGTGTCCTGCTGCAAGGTAGCGGAACGTATTGTGTGGAGGCTACGATCGGGGCCACCGTGCGTCCGGAGGATAAATTGTTGATCCTCGCTAACGGTGCTTATGGCAAACGTATGGCGCAGATCGCCGATTATTATCATATCAATTACGTACTGGTCTCTTTGCATGAGACGGAACTGGTAACCGGCGAGGTAGCCCGACGTGCCTTGGAGGAACATCCCGGTATCACGCATCTCTCAATGGTACATAGCGAGACCACGACCGGTTTGTTGAATCCGATTGAGGAGGTAGCCGAGGTGATCAAGGGCCGGGGGATTACCTTTATCGTGGATGCGATGAGCAGCTTTGGCGGTGTCCCTATCGACGTGAAAGGTTTAGGTATCGACTTCTTGGTCAGTAGCGCGAACAAATGTATTCAAGGAGTTCCCGGCTTCGGCTTTATCCTCGCCCAAAAAGATAAATTGATGGCGACGAAGGGGAATGCCCGCTCGCTTTCCTTAGATATCTATGCCCAGTGGGAAGCGATGGAGAAAGGGGGAGGCAAATGGCGTTTCACGTCTCCGACGCACGTGGTTCACGCTTTCTACCAAGCCATGAAGGAATTGAACGAGGAAGGCGGTATCACGGCTCGTTATAAGAGATATCAAGAGAATCACCAGATATTGGTGGAAGGTATGCGTGGATTGGGTTTCAAGACCTTGCTGCCCGATGATGCCCAAGGGCCTATTATCACTTCGTTCTTATATCCTTCCGCGGATTTCGATTTCACCTCGTTCTACGCACGGCTGAAGGAGAAAGGCTTCGTGATCTATCCGGGTAAGATCTCGGATGCGGATACGTTCCGTATCGGTAATATCGGAGATATCTTCCCGAAAGATATGGAAGCCTTGATACAATCGATTAAAGAGATCCGGTAATTGATGCCCGTAACGTAACGAGTCCTTCGGGGCCCATATTGAACAGCAAATCCGCTATACTCAGATTGGGGAGGAATCCGAATTTCTCCCGGAATACTTGATAATAAGGTTCCGGGCGGAAGGCGGGATCTTCCCCTTCGTGTTTCGGGCGGATCGTTTCCCGGAAATCGTTGGCTACCTCCGGTTCATAATGCTCGGTGTAGACGACTGCGGGTTGCATATCCAACAGGTCACAGACCAGACGGCGCAATTCCTCGTTGAAGTCGAGGAGGAACTCGTATTTCTTTTCGTAGAAAGGAGCGAAGTCATCGGCATAATACTCGAAAAACGGACTCATATTGTAGGCCGATACCAAAGCGTTCCAGTGTAGGTGCCGCCAGTTTCCGTGGTCGGAGATACGGATGTCCTTGGTCTGGCATTTCAAGGTATCCGGCTTGACGATGGGGATGGATAGGGAGAGTGGGCCGTTCGCGGCGGCGATGGAACAACGGTTACGATAGGTTTGCTTCACGTAATTCTCGGCGGTCTCGATACGGACCTCCGGGTATTGGAGCATCTTACAATATTGTTGTATGGGGCCTAGATAGGCGGTCGCTATATATACAGGTCGCATGATTAATGAACGGGTTTAAAGATTCGTTGTTTGTCGGGGCTGTACCAGCAGAGCCAAGCGTTGCCGACGATATGGTCGGCCGGTATGAAACCGAGATGGCGGGAATCTACCGCCTCGTTGGTATTATCGGACAGTACCCAATAGTAGTCTTGTTGGAAAAAGAAGAAATTAGTCTCCCGCCCGTCCAGATATAACTTTCCGTCACGGAAGGAAGCTTTACCATCCGTCTCCCGCATGATGATCTCCTTGCAGGCGGTGAGCGAGGCGGCGTCCAGCGGGTAAGCCCGGTCTTTCCGGGGGACGATCAACATGTATTCTTGCATTTGTTCCCCGATAAAATGACGGTTTATGGCGTCGGGCAATTCCTCCCTCAATTGATATTCCTCGAAAGCCGTGAGGCTGAGCATACAGCCGAAACTTTCCTGCCTGAAATCCCTAAGTGGGATGTCCAACTTCTCTAACGTCTCCAAGAACGTCTCCTTGGCGCTCAGTGTTATGAAATAGGAACAGAGGGAGCGAGGAGAGCGGGGGATTTTCTGCCCGTTTATCGTATATCCGTCCATGCTGACCCGGATCGTATCGCCCGGCATACCGATGCATCGGCTGATGAATAAGGGAGCATCCGCTGAATCTCGAGAGAGCGGGCTGGTAAAAAGCACGACCTTGCCCCGGACGGGCTTATTCTTCCCCGGTATTTTATTGACTAGGATATAATCCCCTTTATGCAAAGCCTCTTCCATAGAGTCCGTGGAGATGCGATAGGACTCTATGCAGAAAAGGCGTATGAGCATGACGATCCCCGCGGCTAGCGCGAAAGCTGCCAGCCATTTCATGAGAACTATCAGGAATCGTTGGATTGTCATAATACGAAGTTTTCACCTCTTAATCCGGATGCACCCAACGGAACAGGCGGTTCCAACGGATACCACCGTCGAACAGACTGCGATCCTTGTCCAAGGATAGCCAAACCAAGATCGGCTTGCCGACAATGTGATCCTCGGGTACGAAACCCCATGAGCGGCTATCCGCGCTATTATGGCGGTTATCGCCCATCATCCAGTAATAATCGTATTTAAACGTATAGGAAGTCTCGGGCTTGCCGTTGATGTAGACCTTGCCGTCCTTCACTTCCAAGGTGTTGTTCTCGTAATTCTTGATACAACGGCTGTACAACGCCAGATTACGTTCGTCCAACGGGATGGTAGCCCCTTTCTTCGGGATCCAAAGCGGCCCGAAGTTATCACGGGTCCAGCCAGTATTGTATCCGACCGGATAGGTAGGGCCGCCCAACGTCTCCGGCTCGATGATAACCTTCTTCACGGTAGGTAACTTCTCCGCTATCGCCAAGGCCTTTTTCGTGAGTGGCAGGCGATATACCGGGTTGTACTGTCCGTTCGCGTTAGGCGTAAAGCCTAGGTATGACAATAGGTTCTGGTAATAACCGCCGCTGGAGGCCAGCATACGGTCATCCTTGCTTACGTCCATTAGGCGGAATTGCTCCTCTGTGATCGGGGAACCGTCTGTTTCGATGAAGTAGTTGAACTGCATATCTTTCGGGTTCTCGGCGGGTTTACCGTCTATGTACACTTGGTTGTCTATGAGTTGGAGCGTATCACCCGGCATACCGATACAACGCTTCACGTAATTCTCCCGTTTGTCGACCGGGCGGTACATAACCTCGCCGAACGTGGCCTTATCCAATAAGATACGTTCCCGTCCGTACTCCTCGACCAAGGAGTAGTAATCTGGGTTTTGCACTTTCACGGCGATCGTGTCGCCTGCGGGGAAGTTGAACACTACGATATCATTACGTTTCACGTGGCCCAAACCTTTCACCCGTTTGTAGCCCCATTCCGGCCAATCCAAATACGATTTGCAGTTTAAGATAGGCAACGTATTTTGTACCAACGGGAAGGAGATCGGAGTGTTCGGAACGCGAGGGCCGTAACTTAATTTGCTGACGAACAGGTAATCTCCTACCAGCAAGGATTTCTCTAGGGAAGAACTCGGTATCTGATAGTTCTGGAAGACGAACAAATTGATGAAATAAACGGCTACCAGCGCGAATATGATATCGTCCACCCATTCCAATACGTTGCGTACCGCCGGGTTCTTAGACCGTTTCCAAGCTCCCCAAGGGATGTAGTGCGTCAAGAATATATCGACTAGGACGATTAATCCCAGCAGTAACCATAAGTTTTGCATCCAGATAGCGAACAACGTGTATAATACGGCCGCTATACTAAACTTGATCCATTGTTTTTTCGTGAACTTCTTCATCTTTTAGCTAATACGTTTAGAATTTGAATAAGTCATTCATGCCTAGGAAACCTTTCTTTCCGGCGGTAAACTCTGCCGCTATTACGGCGCCTAGCGCAAATCCGGCACGGCTCTTGGCATCATGCTTGATACTGATCGTATCTACGTCCGACTCATACGTGATCTCGTGGATACCCGGAACCTCACCCTCACGGATGGCGTGGATCGGCAGGTCGGTCGCGTTCTCGGCGTTCTCTAAGGTCCAGCGGTCTTTACGATCGATGTTTTCCAAGATACCTTCGGCCAACGTGATAGCCGTTCCACTGGGTGCGTCCAGCTTGTGGATATGGTGGACTTCCGTCATTTTAACGTCGTAGGAGGGGAAGTTGTTCATGATTTTCGCCAGATACTTGTTCATGGCGAAGAAGATATTTACGCCGATGCTGAAGTTGGAGGCGTAGAAGAAGGTTTTGCCCTCTTTCTCGCATTTCTCCTTGATCTCGCCGATACGGTCCAGCCATCCGGTAGTACCCGATACGACCGGCACGCCTACCTCGAAACATTTCATATAGTTATTGAAAGCGGTAGCCGGGGTAGTAAACTCAATCGCCGCGTCGGCGCTCTTGAACGCTTCTGAATATATATCCTCAGCGTTATTGATATCTATGATGGAAACAATTTGATGTCCTCTTTGGATGGCGATCTGCTCGATTGTTTTGCCCATTTTCCCGTAACCTATAAGTGCAATTTTCATACTTTAATTCAATTAATGTCGCAAATATACAGAAAATGAATTACATTTGAATCCAAAATCTTAACTCTGAAAGAATATGGAACGTTTATTACACTATGTTTGGAAATACAAACTCTACGCGAGTACTTCATTGGCTACCACCGAGGGGCTTCCCATCGCTGTTATCGATCCCGGAATACAAAACACCGACGCCGGTCCCGACTTCTTCAACGCCAAGATAAAGATTGACGGCACGGTATGGGCCGGAAGCGTGGAGATCCACGAGAAAGCTTCCGATTGGTTGCTGCATCATCATGATTCGGATAAGGCATATGACTCCGTTATCTTGCATGTAACAGGTGTGAATGACGCATCCATCTGCCGGATGAACGGTGAGCCTATTCCTCAATTGCTCCTATCCGTTCCGGAACCTGCCCGGAAAAATATCGATTGGTTATTGGCAAGAGAGGTGCCCGTCCCCTGTCTTGAGCGGATTCAAGATGTGGACTCCGTGCATCTGGCCTCATGGATGGATACCTTGCTCAGTGAGCGGCTGGAACGAAAGACAGAGGATATATACCGTCTGCTGGATCAGTACCAAGAGGATTGGAACGAGGTATTCTATATCCTATTGACCCGTAGTTTCGGCTTTGGCGTGAATAGCGACGCTTTCGAGTGGTTGGCGAAAAGCCTCCCCCTGCGATATATCCAAAAGCAAAGGGCTAGCGAGTCGCAAGTAGAGGCGATGCTTTTCGGACAAGCGGGTATGCTCTCGGAAGAGGGCTCCTGCCATTACTACCGTCTGCTGAGGCGGGAATATGAGTTTCTCCGCCATAAGTTCGGCCTCAAGCCTTTGGATGACTCCTTGTTCAAAAGCCTTCGCATCCGTCCGACCAACTTCCCGCATGTGAAGTTGGCGCAACTGTCCGCTATCTGGCATCGGTACGATACGTTGTTCTCGATGATCCTGTCCGCTTCTTCTCCTAAAGAGATCAAGGATTATTTCCGTATCCAACCCTCGGATTATTGGAAGAATCATTATCATTTCCGTTATGCCTCTCCGGAGAAAGAGAAGGAGATCGGGGAGAATGCTCTTGATATATTGTTGATAAACACGGTTGTCCCTTTACTTTTCGCTTATGGGGGGCGGAATAAATTACCGGAATATTGTACCCGTGCGACTCGTTTGTTGGAAAGTATCCCACCGGAACGAAACCATATCGTAACCGCTTTCACTCGATCCGGTATCCATGTCCATAACGCTGGTGATACGCAATCACTCATCCAGCTGAAACGAGAATATTGCGAGAAGCGAAAGTGTTTGTATTGCCGGATTGGGTTTAGGCTGCTGAAACGGAGTGTCAATCCTCCTCCTTGATGGGGGCATGTATGTATTTGCCGTCTTTGTGGTTGTTAGTAATATAATGTACTATATATAAGTCTTCCTGCCGGGAGAAAAATATATACCAAGTGGTATGCTTACTACTTTTCCTTTTAAAAAAGGTATATTGTAAATTCTGCCCGTATCTGCTGAAATAGACTTGAGCGTAGGGGGTGAGATGATAATGTGGCGCATAGGGGATCGTTTTTACGAAGTCAATGATATCATCTACGATGTTTTCTCCATGTTCTATGTATGAGACGTAATCTTTCTCAAGTAAGGTTTGGGCTAAAACATCTAAAAAATCGTAAACTTCAGGGAGTAAGGCTACTTTATTGGTTTGCTTCATGGCTATGTTTTTGATTGAATAACTCTCTTAATCGTATTTTCGCTTCTTTCCGGAATGTCTCCGGGTCGAGTGCTCTTTCCCAATCCTTGTCAAATTGAGTTTGTCCGATAACCCCTAGCTGTTTCAATATAGGATTGATCATATCCCCATATTTCTTTAAGTCGATACGGACGTAGCTGTTGTTCCCTGCCGCGTCTTTCTCCAATTCGATACCTGATACTTCTGACATAGTTGCTCTATTAATTTGGTTATATTTCTATTAGACGCAAAGATAAAACAAATAATCGAAATATGTTCATAATGATAGGTTTATCTCAAAATGCTGGTAATCTTTCAATGAAGTCCAATCACCACCCCATTCAAACCCGGCTTCGGTAAAGAGTTTGTACGCCAAATCATCGTGGTCTATTTTATACGGGATGTCGGTTCTACTCTCGCGGTCGAAAGCATACGGTTCGGCAGTGGCAGGCTCAATGTGCCAAGTACCGTCGTCTTTTCGCTTGACGTATGGATTGTAAAGCGTGTTGATGTCGATGGCAAGCCCAAGGCCATGTTTGGATATTTTAGTGGTCGAACCCGTCATGAAGCGGAAATTGAATGAGGAGGAGTTGTTCGCACGCATCGCTGTCTCATCATTGGCGCCATAATTATCGATCAACGCCATCCTCTCGATCCGGTAGCCTGCTTCATAGAGCTGGCGAAATATTCCCAGTACTTTATCCGCGATAGCGGCGTTTACTACCATCTCGCCGCATTGCGGCAATCCATCGGCATTGCGATGCAGCACTTTCAGGTAACGGAGATCGGATCTGTCCAAGGGACAATCCTCTTTCCACGATTTCAGCCACATGCGGTCGAAAACGTCGTCGCTGATTTCCTCTGATTTGAACCAAGCATCCAAACCAGTCCGGTCTATTTCAGATTTATCGACAATCGTTTCCGCTTTCCATTCGGTAAAATGAGCGGGCACGGGTTCATCACCCGAGCAAAACGAAAAAGCAGCCAGTTGTAGGAAGCAAAACGCAAAGCCTATCAGAAAACGTTTCATTGATACATCTTTTTATTAGAATTTCTCGAATATATGTTATATGCGAAACAAATGTAGTATAAAGTTTATGAAAAGAGGAGAACTTCAGACAGGTAAGTGTCCATAGAAATCACTTTTGGTGTCCGCAGAAATCACCTTTTTTGTTTCTTTTCCTTTAGTTATCAAATGCTTATGGTCTTATGGGGTCGCTATGGTTTTCCTTTATAGTATGTGCGTTAGGAGCTTTGCGTTTGTTTTATCCGGTTGTGCTTTTGTAAGGAATAAGTTAGGTATGGCTGTCTTCTTGTCGAAAAGAGGCTGCTTATCGTGACAAGTGATGTGAACGAAAAGGACGAATTAGGAGCGTGAAGTGGTGAAAATAAGGCTAGGGAACCGGAAATAGGGCTGTTTTTATGCGAAAGTAATGGAAAAAGGATACGCAAGTACTGCCGATTGGATGCGCAAGTACTGCCGTTGGGCATCGGAAGTAGCTGTGAACTGGATCGGAAGTAAGTGCGAATGGGCATTCAAGTAGGTTCATGAACCGGTTGGGGTGGTATCGGACTTCTATTTTGGCTCTTTTGGGGTGAATTACGGTGAATGGTTTCGCTAGAATAAAAGGTCGTTTTTCGGCATCTATCTATGAGCTAGCGTATTGCTAATTTATTTTCTCGTATTTGAGAGTGAACCGTACTTTAGTCCGAAATATGCGACTTTCCGGAGGGTAAGATGACAAATTGTCAAAATGTCAATCGATGAATCAAACGGAACCTTGTCCTTTGTAAAGATAGATTAATTAGCGTATATATCCTTATCGTTCACAGGATTTTTCCCTATTTTTGTCCCTCAATTGAAATATGAAGATTGAATGGAAGATA
>ERZ836760.2905-NODE-2905-length-12061-cov-6.163668_pt1 | contig 12061 bp, 6 predicted proteins | sample MGYA00519941_ERZ836760 | MGnify/ENA primary metagenome ERZ836760 (study PRJEB31850, sample SAMEA3708807) | human gut metagenome | biome: human gut; feature: human-associated habitat; material: faeces | place: China | collected 2014 ... | reverse complement strand
GGGAACCTTTCTTCAGAAAGGTTCCCCCTCCCCCTCCAATCTTTCAATACAAAGAGCCCGTGCCGAGGAGGAGCAATCGGCACGGGCTCTTTGCGAGGGGTATGGAAGGAAGCGCCTTCGGAGGGGATGAAGGCGCTCCGGGGAGAGGGCTTATTCGGCGTCGACGAAGCCGCGGCTCGGAATTTCGGGAGAGTCGCTGCCCGCGATCTTGGAGAGATAGGTATTCCCAAGCGTTTCGATGTGGTTGGCCATGTTGCAGAAATAATTGTCGTGGACCTGTTCTTCATCCAGGATGCGTTCGAACAGGCGGGCGCTCACGCTGTCGCCGTTGGTACGACAGATTTCCAGCAGCTTGTTGTAGGTCTCGATGGTGTCGTCTTCCACCTTCACGTTGAAGGGGAATACGTCCATAACCTTCTGCCCTTTCGTGATCTTGGAAGACAGCTCGCTGTTCGGCTCGCCGCCCAATTCCTTGATGCGCTCGGCAAACTGTTCGGCATGGCGCATTTCGTCGATGGCGATCAATTTGATCTTGCTGGCGAATTCGCCATAGTCCAGGTCATCCAGATTGTAGTGCTGGTTCATGTACTGATGCACGGCATACAGTTCCATGCTCCGAGCCTTGTTCAACACTTCAATAACCTTGGCCACGCGTTCTTTTTTGGCGGCTTCCTGTGTCATTCCTTGTATCCTCACTGAAGGGTGTTATGCTCCTGAACTGGTTTCAGTGTGCGGCAGGCAGATGTTGTCTTCAATGATTATAATGAATTAGCGTTGAAAACTCTCATGCGCTCCCGTAACCGGGCGGAACAATGCAAAAAGCCCGCCGGTTGTCCGGCGGGCTTTGGCGTTTGGGCTGCGGGAGGGTCAGCGGGGATTGTTCGCGTCGTAGTCTCTGAGCGCCATGCTGACGATCTTGGAAAGCCCGATGAGGGCGATGAGGTTGGGAAGGACCATAAGGCCGTTGAACATGTCGGCCAGCTCCCACACGAGGTCCACTTGCAGCACGGAACCAAGCACGATGAAGCCCATGACGATGAGGCGATACGGCGTCGTGCCCTTGGTGCCGAACAGGTACTTGATGTTCTGCTCGCCGAAGAAATACCAGCCGATGATGGTCGAGAAAGCGAAGAAGAACAGGCAGATTGCCACAAAGGTGATGCCAAAGGACCCGAGGCCGCTTTCAAAAGCCTTCTGGGTCAGGGCGATGCCGGTGGTGGAGCCGTCGATGGAGTTGGTCACGAAGATGACGAAGGCGGTCATATTCAGCACGATAAAGGTATCCACGAAAACGCCGACGATGGCGACAAAGCCCTGTTGGGCGGGATACTTCACCTTGGCGACGGCATGGGCGTGCGGGGTAGAGCCCATGCCCGCCTCGTTGGAGAACAGGCCGCGGGCCACGCCGTAGCGCATGGCTTCCTTGACGCCCGCGCCGATGATGCCGCCCGTGGCGGCGGCGGGATCGAACGCGCCCACGAAGACCATCTTCAAAGCCGGGATGATGTGGGAGGCGTTGGCCAACAGGACGATAAGCCCGCCGAGCAGGTAGAGGGCCGCCATGATGGGCACGACCTTTTCGGTAAAGGCGGCGATGCGCCCCATGCCGCCGAAGAACACGAACGCGGCGAGCGCGGAGATGATTACGCCGATGAGCAGCGGAGGCAGGGAAAAGGCGGTCTGGAAGGCATCGGCGATGGAGTTGGACTGGACCATGTTGCCGATGAACCCGAGCGCGATGATGATGGAGATGGAGAAAAAGGCCGCCAGTTTTTTACTGCCGAGGCCCTTTGAGATGTAGTAGGCGGGGCCGCCGGTGACATGGCCTTGATCGTCCGTGGTCTTGTAGGTCTGGGCGAGCACGGCTTCGGCGAAGATGGTGGCCATGCCGAAGAAGGCCGCGATCCACATCCAGAAGATGGCTCCGGGGCCGCCCATGGCGATGGCGGTCGCAGCGCCCGCGAGGTTTCCTGTGCCCACCTGCGCGGCGATGGCGGTGGCGAGGGACTGGAAAGAACTCATGCCTTGCTTTCCGGCCCGTTCGCCGTGCAGGGTCAGTCCGCCGAATGTCGACTTAACGGCAAGGCCGAAACGGCGGATCTGGATGAAATCCAGTTTCAGGGTAAAGTAAATGCCCACGCCGCACAACAGCGGAATCAGGCAGTACATTCCCCACAGAAATCCATTGATTTCGGACACGATTTTGGTCAACTGTTCCATCACGGGACACATTCTCCTGCAAATCGAAGGTTACGGCGTCGTGACCGTACCCGCCCTCCTCCGGCGAGCGCGGCTTCCCGGACGGAAAAGACGCTTTTGCTATTCTAAACCGTCTAAGCCTTTGTTGAGTATAAGTAAATAGACGATTTTTTTAGAACGGGGAGAAAAAACTGTGCAAAACGAAAGTGTATTTTTTAATATATTGATATAGTTATATAAAAAGAAGTTTGAATTGTGAGGGAGGCTATGAGGGGAGAATGGCTTTATCTTTTTTGTCGACAGAGGGTTGGCTCCAGTTTCCTTTTTTACGCAATCGATTGCGGGAAAGGTCCAAAGTGGGAACGGAAAAGGGGAACCCGTTTGTGCGGGGGACACGCTCCTGCCCGTGGAGATTATCATCTTGACGTCCGTTGCTCCCGAATTCATTATGCCGTCATGCTCGTATCCGTACTTTGTTCATGGTGCCGCAAGGCTGTCCGTTCTGTTTTCCGGAATGGGGCGATCCGTGCGTATGCAATGGGATTCGCCCTGTGCCTGCTGTTGTCCGGCTGCCTTTTCGGTTCGGGGAACAAGCAGGATACGCTGCAGCCCATGACCGATGAGGCTCCCAATCCCGCCAAAAAGACGATACGCTACAGCGTGAAGCTCCAGTCCGACCCGCAGAACGGCGATCTTGTTTCGGAACTTCGGGAGAACAGCCAGCTTGTCTGGCTGCATGACGATCTCCCCGACAGCCGCGTGGGGCTTGAGCGCCGGGCCCTCGAAGATGTGGAAACGGCCCGCAAGATTTTGCATTCGCAGGGGTACTATGACGGTACGGTGCGCCACCACATCAATTGGGAGGCGCAGCCCCCGGAAGCCTCCATCACGCTGAGGCCCGGCGAGCGGTATGTGATGGGGCCGACGAAGCTGCGTTACGAGCGCACCGGGCCAGCGGGCGAACCTGTGGACAAGGATTTGCCCGAGTCCGTCCGTGGCATCGATTTTATGGAAAACGCTCCTGACACGCTGGAGGCGTTCGGGCTCGCCAAAGGAAGCCCCGCCGAGGCGCAGACCGTGCTCAACGCCGTTACCTCGGTGGTGACGGCCATGCGCAAGGCGGGCTATCCGCTCGCGGAACAGGGCAAGGCCCGGTACGTCATCGATCGTTCCACGCATACCCTTGAAGCGGACGTGCTCATCAAAACCGGTCCGCTCCTGCGCATGGGGCCGGTGCTGATCAAGGAAGAGAACGTCAGGCCGGCCGACAACCCCGACGCGCCCGGCGCTCCGGCGGTCAACGAGGATTATCTCAACAAGCTGAGCCCGTGGATTGAAGGGCAGTACTGGAACGACGACCTGTTGAAGGAATACAGGACCACGTTGCAGGAAACCGGCCTGTTCAGCGCCATTGATATGAAACCCGCCCGCCTTTCCCCCGAACAGGCGAAGGCGGCGGGGTGGACGGACAGATCGCTTGCCGAGGCCGGTTTTTCGGAGCTGCCTCTGGGGGATTCTCCCGATGCACCTTCCCCGGCTCCTCCGGCGGACCCTCCGGCGGGGGGAACCGGGAAGAAGGCGGCTGGCTCTGACATGCCGATCTGGATGACGAGCGACGGGACTACCCCGGTAAGCCTTACCGTGCGCGATGCGCCGCCGCGTACCGTGAGCGGCGGCTTGCAGTATTCGACGGATACGGGTTTCGGCGTGCGCGGGGCGTGGGAGAACCGCAACCTGTTCGGCGGCGGGGAACAGCTCCGCGTGACCGCCCCCATTTCTGAAGACTCGCAGTCGCTGAACGCCTCGTTCCGCAAACCGGCCTTCGGCATCCGGGATCAGGCATTGGTGGGCGAGGCGTGGGCCATCAACGAGACGACCGACGCCTACGACCAGAGTGCCTTGTCTTTCGCGGCGGGCCTTGAGCGGCGCTTCCGCAAGGACTGGCGCAACTGGTGGGCCAGCGCGCGCGTTTCGGTGGAAGCGGGGAGCCTCAAGGACAACTATCGGGGCAGGCGGACGTACAGCCTGCTCGGTTTTCCCCTGTCCGTGCGCCGGGATACGACCAACAGCCTGCTGAACCCGACCACGGGGACGCGGGTGACCCTCGAGGTGACGCCGTATACGGGCACGTTCAACGGCCCTCTGACCACCGTGCGCACCCGGCTGGACGCCAGCGGCTACTGGTCTCCGGGGTGGGATCGGCTTGTGCTCGCCGGACGCGCCGCCGCGGGAAGCCTCACTGGCGAAAATGTCCGGAATATTCCGGCCTCGTTGCGTTTTTACAGCGGTGGGGGCGGCTCGGTGCGCGGCTACAAGTACCAGTCGCTCGGCCCGCATGACAGGAACGGCGATCCGCTCGGCGGGCTCTCCTTTACGGACGTGAGCCTTGAGGCCCGGTTCAGGATCACCGAGTCGTTCGGCATCGTGCCGTTCGTGGATGGCGGCATGGTCTATGAGACGACCATGCCCGACTGGGGCCGCGATCTTTCGTGGGGCGTGGGCCTTGGTTTCCGGTATTATACGCTGATCGGTCCCATCCGGCTCGACATAGCCACTCCGTTGCAGGACCGCGACAACAACAAGGCGTTCCAGATTTACCTCAGCATAGGGCAGGCGTTCTGATGACCGTACCTCCCTCTCTTCGGCGCGCCGGGCGCATCCTTGGCTGGAGCCTGCTCGGGCTTGTCCTTGTCCTGTTTTTTGCCCTTGCCGGGGGCATGGCGTTTCTGCGCACCCAGCCCGGAGAGCGCTGGATCGCGGATACGGCTGTTTCCGTTCTGAAAAATGTGGGTATTGAAGCTCAGATCGGCTCGCTGGAAGGCCCGCTGCCGTTTTCTCTGCATCTGCGGGAAGTGCGGCTTGCGGACGGGCAGGGCGTTTGGCTGGACGTGCCCGAAGCCACGCTGCGCATCGGTGCCGGTGCGTTGCTGCGAGGGCATCTGCTGGTGGAGGAATTGAGTGTCCTCGATGCCAGTATGCCGCGCGTGCCTGAGTTCCCGCCAGCCGATCCGCCGCCTCCGCCGTCCGATCCCTTGGAGCTGCTGCGGCCCTCCTTCCTGCAGCCGTTGGCTTCGGACATTGCGGGGTATTTGAAGCTGGCGACGGTCGGAGAACTGCGCATCGAGCGGTTCCGGCTCGGGCAGGCCGTGGCGGGGATCCCCATTGAGGCGACGCTGGAAGGCTCCGGTCCGCTGACGGATTTCCGGAGTGAGCTGGAGTCCACGCTGTACCGTCCGCAAATTGAGAAGGCTGGGGGGGCGGCTGAGCCGTTGCTGGCCCTCTCCGGCGCCCTGAACCTCGGCAACGAGGGAAACTGGCTGTCGGACGGCGTAAAGCGCCCGCAGCCCGAAGAGCGGCCCGACGCGGGGGTGGGGCTGGATCTGCGGCTTGCCGTCCCTCGCGCTGCCGGAAATGGCGGAGACGAGGCGCAGGGGGCGCAGGATGCCCCGGAACAGGGCTCGCTGCGGTTGTTGCTGACGCTGGCGGGCGCTCGGTTTTCCGTGCCCGAGCTGATGGCGGAGGTGCCGGGCGGGCTGGTTACCGGGCACGGGCTCTTTTTCGATGATGCGAAGGTCGGCGGCGATCTGTCCGTTTTGTTGAGCGATCCCGATGCGTTGATGCGGCTTGTCGCCGCGTTGACGGGTGAGGCGCAGGCCGGGCTGCCGCTGGCTTCGGCGAATCTTGAGGCCGCGCTGTCCGGAACGCTGGATGCGCCCGGGCTGGTGTTGAAAGCCTCGGTGCCGGGAATCGTGCTGGATGCGGCGCAGCCGGATGCCCGTCTGGACGTGGCGTCTTCGTGGACGCTTGCCGTGCAGTCCCTGCTTTCTGAGCCTTCCGTAACGGCCGATGCGACCGTGAACCTCGGCGGCCCGTTTGTCCGGAAGGCCATGTCCGCCAATCAGGCCGCAAAAAACGGCAAAGAAGGCGAACGTTCCGGCGAAGTGCCGATCAGGTTGCATGTTGAAGCCTCCGAAACGGCGGAAACGCTTACGGTGAAGGCGTTGCGCGTGGAGTCTGAATGGCTCGCTCTGGCTGGCGACGCTTCGCTGGAAACGGCGACGGGCAAACTTGCGGCGGCGCTCCGGCTGGATATGCCTTCGCTGCGCAGGCTGGCGCAGTTCCCGCCCGTGGCGGCGTTGCTGACGGATTCGCCGTTCCACGAACTGGCGGGCACGGTAGGCTTGAAAGCCGACGTGCGCCGCGACGATGCGTCATCGCCGTTTGCCGGGACTTTGAGCCTCAAGCTCGCGGATATGCGCTGGGGGCTTGCCCCGCTTCAGGATACGGTGGGCGAGACGGCTTCGCTCGGAGCATCGTTCAGCGCGCAGCCGGAATCCGGCTCCGCTTCCGTCAGCGATCTGACGCTCAAAGCCGGTCAGCTCAGCGGCAAGGGGAATGCTTCCACCGACGGCAAGAAACTCGATGCGGCCTTGTCCCTCGCGCTGTCTTCGTTGAAGGGGATAGCTCCCTCCCTGTCCGGCCCGCTAGAGCTCAAGCTCCGCGCTTCCGGGCCGCTGCTCTCGCCCGGCGGCGAACTGACGCTTGCCAGCCCGCATCTGGGCGTGGAGACGGCCACGCTGGAGGGCTTGCGCGTGCGCCTCAACACGCCGTCCGTCGGCGCTGCGGGCGGCAAGGGTACGCTCGATGTTTCCGCCACGCTGAGGGATGCGTCCATCAAGGCGCTTCAGGCGGGCGCGCCGTTGCGCTTTTCCACGGAATGGCAGTTCGCGGCTGACCGTTTCAGCCTGCACAAGACCAAGCTCGACGCCCCCGGCATAGCGCTCTCCGGCACGCTGGACGCCCTGCCCGCCAAACGGCGGCTGGACGGCGGGTTCCGGCTGGCGGTCACGGACTGGGCGGCGCTGTCCTCGCTTACCGGCGTGCCCCTGGATGGTTCCGCAGCGGTTGCCAACGTGTCTTTTTCGCAGGCCAAAACGCAGCAGCTTGCCGCGGATTGGTCGTTCGGCGCGCTCAGTGCCGGTTCGCTTTTTTCCATGCGCACCTTCAAGGGCAATCTTCGGCTGGATGACCTGTTCGGCAAGCAGGGGATCGGCCTGTCCGCCTCCCTTGGGAACGGCTCCGCGTCCGATTTCCGCTGGCGGAGCGGCAAGATCGACGTGTCCGGATCTCTGAAAAGGCTTCAGGCGTCCGTGGCCCTCCAGGGCAAGACGTCCGCCGACATCGGATTGACGCTCGACATTGCCGGGCAGAAGGCGCAGGTGGAACGCCTCACGTTCACGGACAGGCGGAAACGGACGCTTGTGGGCGTGCGTTTGAATCGGCCCGTCAACATTGCCTTCGGCAACGGGCTGTCCGTGGACAACCTCGATCTGTCCGTGCTGCCGCAGGGCACGCTGACGGCCCTGGGGAGCCTTGACGGGCGCAAGCTCGCCCTTGAGGCCCGGTTGCGCGACGTGGCCATCAATATGGCCCGGCTGTTTACGGACGTGCCCGTGCCCGACGGCCTGCTCAACGCCGCCATCGCCCTGTCCGGCACGCCGTCGCAGCCGAGGGGCACGCTGGACGTGTCCCTCAGGAACATCGCCTTCCCGGAGAGCGACATGCCCCCCGCCGCCGTGGATATCAACGGCACGCTCCAGTCTTCCGCCCTTGTCCTCAATGTGAAGACGGACGGCATGGGTACCTCTCCGGCCACAGGGACGCTTTCCCTGCCCTTGAGTTTTTCCGCGTCCGGCGTGCCGTCCCCGGCGCTGGACAAGCCGTGTTCCGGCAACGTCAACTGGGAGGGCTCGCTGGCGTCGCTGTGGCGGTTCGTGCCGCTCGCCAACTCCAGCCTCACCGGGCAAGGCTCCCTCAATGCCACGCTGTCCGGCTCGCTGTCCGCTCCCGAGCTTTCCGCGTCACTCAAGATCGAAAAGGCCGCCTTCGAAGAGATCCTTCTCGGCCTCGCCCTGTCCGACATCAACCTTGATGCGTCTCTCCAGTCCGGAGGGATGTCCCGTTTGTCCCTTTCCGCTACGGACGGGCAGGGCGGCGCGATCAATGTCAACGGAACCGTCGGTCCGCTGGCGTCCGGCCTGCCCCTTTCGCTGCATGGGACGATCAAGGAGCTTGCCCCGCTGCACCGCAACGATCTTTCCGTCACCCTTTCGGGCACGGCGGACATCGTCGGGCCGGCGACGTCGCCCGATGTGCGCGCGGCCATCACCGTCAATAAGGGGCAGTTCCAGATCGTCAGCTCATTCGGCACCAGCATCCCGACGCTGAACGTCGTGGAGGCCGGGCAGGAGGAGAGCACCGCTTCCTCCTCCGGATCCGGGCCGAAACTTGACGTCAATGTGCTCATCCCGAACCGTTTCTTTGTGCGCGGCAAGGGGCTTGAGAGCGAATGGAAGGGCAACCTTCAGGTTTCCGGACCCGCGACGAATCCCGTGGTCACGGGGTCCATCAATTCCATCCGGGGGCAGTTCAGCCTGCTTGGCAAGCAGTTTACCCTGAGCCGGGGCGACGTCGAGTTCAGCGGGGCCACGCCGCCCGATCCGCTGCTCAATGTGCTCGTCACCTACGCGGCGGCGAATATCACCGCCGAAGCCACCGTAAGCGGCCTGGCCTCGTCTCCGACGCTGACCTTGTCCAGCCAGCCACCGCTGCCGCAGGATGAAGTGGTGGCGCAGGTGCTGTTCGGGCAGAGCGCATCCAGCCTCGGGCGCATGGAGGCGATCCAGCTTGCCGCCGAACTCGCGTCGCTGTCGGGGTTCGGTTCCGGCGGCATGGGGGTTCTCGGCGAAGTGCGCGACACGCTCGGTTTCGACGTGCTCCGGTTCGGGAGTATGCAGAACGGGCCCAAGCAGCAGACGAGCCGCAATGTCGGCCTGTTGCAGCCGCCGGGACAGAACAGCGGGGCCAGCGCGCAGGAGGATTCCATCCCATCCCTTGAGGTGGGCAAGTATGTCATGGACAACGTCTATGTCGGCCTAGAGCAGGGGATGAACGGTGATGCCAGCGGCGTCCGCGTTGAAATCGAGCTTGCCCCCAACCTTAACCTCGAAGGCGTTTCCACGCCCCAGGGCTCCGAAGTGGGGCTGAACTGGAAGAAGGATTATTGAGGACGGAAAAAGAAGAGTGCTTCATCTTTTAACATATTGAAAACTCTGAACAGGGATTCGATAAACACAAAAGTCTTTGAAGAGGAGAGGGCGGGGTTTGGGGAGGGGGAGGAGAGACTTTCTTCAGAAAGTTTCTCCTCCCCCTCCCCAATGCTTCTCTCTCCCTTTTTCTCTTAACGTGCGGTACGGGTCGCGTTGAGGACGGCGAGGAGGGCGACGCCGACGTCGGCGAAAACGGCCTCCCAGAGGCCGGAGAGCCCGACGACGCCAAGGACCATGAACAGCCCCTTGATGCCGAGCGCCATGACGATGTTCTGCCAGACGACCACGCGGGTCTTGGCGGCGATGGAGAACATTTCCGGCAGGCGCGAAGGCGAGTCGTCCAGAATGACCGCGTCCGCCACTTCAATGGCCGCTTCCGAACCGAGGCCGCCCATTGCCACGCCGACACCGGACATGGCGAGTACAGGGGCGTCGTTGATGCCGTCACCTACAAAAAGTACGGACTGCCGGGGGCCGAGCGATTCCAGCTCGGCGGCCTTGCCTTCGGGGAGCAGCCCGGCGCGGTACTCGTCGAGATGCAATTCCTTGGCGACGATGGCGGCGCTTTCGGGGCGATCGCCCGTCAGCATGACCAGCCTTTCAATACCTTGGCGGCGCAGGGATTCGATGGCGGGAGCGGATTCGGGCCGCAACACGTCCGATACTTCAATGGCCCCGAGATAGGCATTGCCGACGGCGACATAAACGACGCTGCCCTGACCGGCGGGGAGCGAGGGCACGCTGATGCCCGCATCCTGAAGCAGGAGCGCGTTGCCGACAAGGAGCGTCCGCCCCTTGTGCTCTGCGGAGAGGCCCTTTCCGGGGATTTCCTTGGATTCCACCGCTTCCAGAGCAAAACCGTGCGAGCCGGGAGCCGTTTTCATGATGGCGCGGGCAATGGGATGCGTCGAGCGGCTTTCCACCAGCCGGGCGGCGTTGAGCACGTCTTCCTCGGAAGCTCCCTCGGCGGGCAGGACGCGGGTTACTTCAAAGACGCCTCGGGTCAAGGTTCCGGTCTTGTCGAAAGCCACGGTCTTGATGTTGTGCAGGGCGTCGAGCACATGCCCGCCCTTGACGAGGATACCCTTCTTGGACGCGGCGCCGATGCCGCCGAAGTAGCCGAGCGGAATGGAGATCACGAGCGCGCAGGGGCAGGAGATGACCAGCAGGACAAGCGCCCGGTACAGCCATTCGTCGAACGTCCCGTGCCCGGCCAGCGGCGGGATGACCGCCACCAGCGCCGCGATGAACACCACGGCGGGCGTGTAGTAGCGGGCGAAGCGGGTGATGAAGCGTTCGATGGGGGCCTTGTTCGCGGAAGCCTGCTCGACGAGTTCGAGGATGCGGGCCACGGACGAGTCGGCGAAACGGGAGGTCACTTCCACGGTTATCGCGCCCTCAAGGTTGACCGTCCCGGCGTAGACCTGCTTGCCCGCGCCCACGGACACCGGCACGGATTCGCCGGTCAGGGGGGACGTATCCACCTGCGAGGAGCCGGTCAGAACGGTTCCGTCCAGCGGGATTTTTTCGCCGGGCTTCACAAGGATGCGCATACCGGGCCGGATTTCCGAGGGATCGGCGTCGTTCACCATCTGTTTGCCGTCTTTTTCCTCAATCAGATGCGCCACTGTGGGCCGGGCCGCCAGCAGCGCCCGGATGGAGCGCCGCGAGTTGCCCGCCGCGCGATCCTGCAAGGCTTCGCCGATGGAGTAGAACAGCATGACGCCCACGGCCTCGGGCAGTTGGCCGATGGCCGCAGCCGCGATGGTTGCGCCGCCCATCAAGGTGTATTCGTTGAAAAAGTCGAACTTGAGCAGGCTTTGCAAGCCCTTCTTGAGGACGGACAGGCCGCAGAGCAGGTAGGGGATGCCGAAGAATACCGCCTTGGCGACGAACGGGGTCAGCAAGGCGTCGAGGCGTTCCTCGAAGATCATGCCGACGGCGAACAGGGCTGCGGCGATCCAGAGCTTGTATTCGGAACGGAACAGGGAGGGCTGCGGTTCGCTGCTTTCCGGAAGCGGTTCGTTTTCGTCCATCTCGGAGAACAGGGTGCCCGGTTCGATGGCGTCCGCAAGGCGGATCATCGCCGCGAGTTCGGGCTGTTCGCCTTCGACGCGCAGCCGGGCGCTGTCGAGGTTGATGGCGGCGGATTTCACGCCGGGGAGGCCCGCAATGGCGTCTTCGATCCGGGCGGCGCACCCGGCGCAACGGAGATTGTGTACGGCGTAGCGCTTAGTCATGGTTTTCCTCTTCTTGCGGCGCGTTTTCGAAGCGCTGGGCGAGCGAATGCACTTCAAGGGAATGGAAGCAATCGGATTCTCCGTGCCCGAAGCCGCAGGCTTCTTCGGCGCGCAGGATTTCCGCGATGCGGGCTTCATCCTCGATGATGGTCGGATCGTTGGCGAGGGAATCCTTCATCCATGCCAGGGCTTCCCGGATGTTGGGGCGCGGGGAGTCGTCCGCAAGCCGGTAGTAGACCCAGCGGCCCTGTTTGTTGCTTTCGATGAGGCGGGCCTGCCGCAGGATCGACAGGTGCTTCGAGGTTGTGGACGGGGCCAGATCCAGAAAGGCTGTGACTTGGCATACGCAGAGCTGGCGGCCTCTCAGGGCCATGAGGATGCGTATGCGGTTTTCGTCGGCAAGCGCGCGGCAGGTGGTCAGGAAGTCGAACATGGCGTTTTCCTTTTTTGGGGGAGAGATTGGAGGAGTGGTGAGCCGGGGGAGGGGAGAAGGGCCCCTTTCTTCAGAATGGG
>ERZ836760.2903-NODE-2903-length-12073-cov-3.888417_pt1 | contig 12073 bp, 9 predicted proteins | sample MGYA00519941_ERZ836760 | MGnify/ENA primary metagenome ERZ836760 (study PRJEB31850, sample SAMEA3708807) | human gut metagenome | biome: human gut; feature: human-associated habitat; material: faeces | place: China | collected 2014 ... | reverse complement strand
TTGCATCTCTTGGAAGGCTTTCTCCGGTCAGAGCGCTGGTATTTAAAGTAGAAACACCATCAATGATCACACCATCAATCGGAACTTTTTCTCCTGGCTGTACAACAATTACAGTACCAATTTCAACTTCATCCGGGTCTACCTGTTCAAGTTTTCCATCTACTTCAATATTGGCATAATCCGGACGGATATCCATCAGTTCACTGATGTTACGTCTGCTCTTTCCTACTGCATAACTCTGGAAAAGTTCTCCAATCTGGTAGAACAGCATAACCGCAACACCTTCAGAATAATCTCCGAGCAGAATTGCTCCCACAGTAGCTACTGCCATCAGGAAATTCTCATCGAATACCTGTTTATTTCTGATACCTTTAAATGCCTTCTGAAGAATATCATAGCCAATTACCAGATATGGAATCATAAACAGTCCAAATCTGACATATCCATCTATCGGTAATTTAGAAAAAAGCACGATCAATACCGCCGCTACGATGATTCTGATCAGCATCTTCTTTTGCTTCTTATTCATCTTAATACCTCACTTCTTATAAAACAGGACCGCCGCCAGAACATATATCAGTGGATAACCATAACCGTCTGACATATCTCTGTGCTGCAGTCCCTCTCTGCTAATTTACGACAATTCCCGTAAATATATCATCAACAGGAATCGCTCCTGAATTAAAGATAGATTTCGCAGTCGTCTTCTACCTTCTTGCAGTTTGCCAGAACGTCTTTCATAACTGCTTTCGGATCCTGTCCTTCTTCAAATTCAACGATCATTTTCAGCATCATGAAGTTTACTGTTGCATCCTTAACACCAGCTGTATTCTTAGCAGCTTCCTCCATTTTGTTTGCACAGTTTGCGCAGTCTACGTCGATTTTGTAAGTCTTTTTCATTGTATTTTTTCCTTTCCGGCTCATGAATAGATTTTCACATAATCATATGAGCACTTGTTCATTTGTTAATTTTATTATAACAGCTTTTTATTCTCTGTCAATAACTTATTGTTAAAAAAATTGCAAATATCAAATTCTTATATCATAGGAACATTACGGAATCATTTCCTATGATATAAAAACAGAGGATACCGTCTGATTCTTCTTCCTGCTGCACCCTCTGTCTCATCTATCATTTGCGAAATGATTATAATCTTTTTATTTACTTTTCTTATGGTAGAATTTTTCGACCTTTGCCAGATATAAAATAGTAAAAGTGACACCTGACACTATCCATGATCCAATATAAATCCATACAATACATTCCATTGTTTCAAATGATGGTAAAACAACCAGAATGCAGACTACTCGAAACAGGCAGATTGTAAGTAATGTAGTAACCATTGACACCAATGTTTCTCCAAGGCCGCTGCATGCTCCTGAAAGAGCTGCTGCAACAGCATAGAATACAAAGAACGGTGCCATCATCTGCATATATCTTATAACCAGCGGTATCAATGTCGGAACGTCTTTCTGATCGATAAACAACGGTCCGATCAGTCCGGAACCGAAATAAAGGACAATACTGATAATTCCTACCGCGATCACAGATAAGCCCGTACCGATCAGGGCTCCCTTCTTTACTCTTTTCGCCTTACCGGCGCCCAGATTTTGCGCGGTATATGTAGTCAGTACAGGTCCCATGGAATCCGCTATCAGCCAGATCAGTAAATCCAGTTTATCACAGATTCCCCATGCTGCAATACTGTCAGTTCCCATTGTGTTAATACTTGCCTGAACAATAGAATTGGCAATTGGAAACAGCATGGACTGAAGAGCTAACGGGAAACCTTTGTTTATCATCATTCCCATATGCTCTTTGCAGATTCTCATAGTTCTGATTCCTATCTTTTCTTCCAGGAAATCAGATTTCACAAGAAAATATGCGGTAAGTACAACACTTACAATCTGAGAAAGTACAGTAGCTGCTGCCGCTCCTCCAACACCAGTATGCAGAAGTCCTACCAGTATGAGATCTGCAACAATATTGACCACACTGCATACGACCAGTACATATAATGGCTTTTTAGAATCTCCAAACGCACGCAAGACTCCTGCCATCATGTTATAAAGGATCATTGCCCATATTCCGCCAAAATAAATTCGGCAGTAGATCAGTGATCCTGCACGGACTTCTTCCGGAACAGACATGATATCAAGCAGCCATGGAGAAAAAATTACACCGGCTACAGCACAGACAATTCCCAGAATACCGGCGAGTAAAAGAGCTGTCCGCACTGCACAATGCAGTCCTTCTTTATCTTTTGCTCCAAAATATCTGGAGATCATAATCGTTGCACCTGTTGCAAGTCCGTTCATAAAGTTAAGCGGAAACTTAAAAAGTGTATGCACAGAGTCAATTGCTGCAAGTCCGATTTTTCCGGTAAACTGACCAACAATAACCGCATCAACCGTTGTGTACAACTGCTGAATCAAACTTCCCGCAATCAGTGGAAGTACAAAAAGTAATAATGCTTTTCCTATATTTCCAGAAATCAGACTATCTTTTTTCATTATCTGCCACCTTTTTTGAACAAATGGCAGGCAACACTGTGACCGTCTTCTACTTCTATAAGATGTGGATTCTCCTTTTTACAGATATCCATGCAATGTTCACATCTTCCCTGGAACGGGCATCCCTGTGGAAGATCCAACGGGCTCGGAGCTTCACTTTCAATACTCTCAATTGGTTTGGAAAAGTCCATATTAATATCAAATACTGCACCCATCAGTGCTCTTGTATATGGATGCATCGCTTTCATATCGAGGTCTTTTCCAGGAAGAACCTCTACGAGGTTTCCAAGATACATAACAGCCACCTGATGTGCCACCAGCTGAACCAGTGCAATATCATGACAGATAAAACCAAATGTAATATTCTTTTCTCTCTGAAGCTTTGTAATCAGTTCAATTACGGTTTTCTGAACAGAAACATCGAGAGCTGAAGTTGCTTCATCCAGAACAACGATCTCCGGTTCCAGTGCCAGTGCTCTCGCGATCGCAACACGCTGACGCTGTCCACCACTCATATTGTGAGGATAACGATCTGCAAAATCTCCTGGTAATTCTACCATTTCAAGAAGTTTTCTGCAGACAGCATCCTTCTCCGATTTCTTAATCTTTTTGAAATTCATCAAAGGCTCACACACAATATCACGAATGTTCATTTTCGGATTAAAAGATAAGGTCGGGTCCTGAAATACCATCTGAATGTTCTGACGGTTATTTCTCAGTTCTTCTCCCTTTAATTTCGTGATATCTGTACCGCGGTACAGAATCTCACCCTCTGAAGGTGTATCAAGAGAAACCAGAAATCTCATAAATGTACTCTTACCACATCCGGATTCTCCTACCAGACCCAGTGTTTCACCTTTATACATTTTCAGATTAATATCATTGTTCGCCAGCAGAGTACGTCCATGTGATGCCGCAAATCTTCTGGTTACATGTTTCGCTTCCAGTATTACTTCTCTTTTTTCAGACATATCGTTCACCTCCCCGGGATGGAACTGCCTCCAGAAGTTTTCTGGTATATTCATTCTTTGATTCTTTCAGAATATACTCTCTTGTTCCCTGGTCTTCCATTTTTCCGTTCTTCATTACAACAATATAATCTGACATGTAGGCAGCTACACCCAGATTATGGGTTACTACAATAATGCCTGTATGATAATCATCTCTGAGCTTCATCATCTGACGCACGATCTGTGCCTGCGTTGTTACATCCAGTGCAGAAGTCGGTTCATCTGCAAGAAGAAGCTTCGGCTGATAAGTCATTCCCATCGCAATACCAACTCGCTGTCTCATACCACCGGATAACTGGAAAGGATAAGATTCCATAATATTATCCGGAGACGGAAGTCTCATTCGCTCCAGCATTGCGATTCCCTTACTCCATGCCTCTTTTTTGGAAATTTTCTCATGAGTAAGAATATATTCTGTGAATACTTTTCCGACTTTACGTGTCGGATTCATCATTGCACCACTGTCCTGAAAAATCATGGAAATATCAGAACCACGAAGTTTTCTCCACTGTTCCGGTGTATAGGATAAGAGGTCTTCTCCTTCAAATGTAATACTTCCTTCTGTGACCTTACCGCCACCTGCAAGAAGTCCCAGAACAGCACGGATAACAGTGGTTTTTCCACTTCCGGATTCTCCTACCAGAGAAACGATCTGTCCCTCTTTCATATCCAGATTAAAATTCTGAACAGTTGGAACATTTTTGTAGGAGATTGTCACATTATCTAATTTCAGCATGTTTATTCCTCCTACTCATTTCTTGGATCGAGGATATCACGGATGGAATCCCCAAGCATATTAAATACAACAACTACTACAAAAATAGCAAGACCCGGGAAGATCATCAGCCACGGAGCGGACTGCATACACGCTCTTCCTTCATTCAGCATATAACCCCATTCCGGTGCCGGCGGCTTCGCGCCAAATCCCAGGAAGGACATTGCTGCCAGTTCCAGCATCATGGAACCTATATCTGTCGCAGCAGTAATGATCAGTGTAGGAAGTGCATTTGGAAGCATATATCGAAACAGCATATACGGTGTTTTGGAACCGGTAACGATCGCTGCTGATACATAATCCCTGTCACGGATCTTCATAACCAGGCTTCGTGCCAGACGCGCATATTTGGTCCAGCTTACTACTACAATAGCGATGATCGCATTTTTGATACTTGCGCCCATAATACCTGCAACAGCAAGAGCAAGTACCAGTCCTGGGAAAGCAAGCATCATATCTGCAATTCGCATAATAACAGCATCAATGACACCTCCGAAATATCCTGCAAGGACTCCGGTAACAGTTCCCACCAGAAAGATCAGGGCAACAACACCAAAGGTTGCTGACAGAGATGCACGTGCTCCATAAATAACTCTTGAAAAAATATCCCTGCCCATTTTGTCGGTTCCAAAAATATGTTCCTTGCATGGCGGAAGCAGTGCATCTACCAGAGAACCTTTTAACGGGTCAACCCCTCTGGTTACCACCGGTGCAAATACTGCTGTCAGAATAATACAGACTGCAAGAATAGAAAACACGACAAAAGTTTTATTTGCTAAAAATCTGTTTTTCTTTTTCATGATTCTACTCCTTTAAACGCATACGTGGATCAATATAAACATAAGATGCATCAACGATCAGGTTAATGACCATATAAATCAGGGCAAGCCATAATACATATCCCTGGATCAGATTGTAATCACTGGATGTGATTGCTGAAACTGCAAGGTTTCCAAGACCCGGATAAGAGAAGATTACTTCTACAACACTGGTTCCTCCAAGAAGTGATCCTATGGAAAGACCAAACATTGTGATCAGCGGAAGCAATGAATTTGGAAATACATTGCCCCAGATAATCTTTGATTTCTTTACTCCTCTTGCCTGTGCACCGATCACATAATCCTGACTCAGTTCATCCAGCACCGCTGTTCTTACCTGTCTGGTATATTTGGAAGACATTGCAATCGCAAGTGTCAAAGCCGGAAGAAACAGACTCTTAAAGTCTCCCGCAGAACTGATAACCGGAAATGCATTGATATAAACACAGAATGCCAGCATTAACAGAAGTCCAACCCAGAAGTTAGGCATCGCACATCCGAGGAATGTAATTCCCCGGACGAGATAATCGATCCATTTATCTTTATATATGGCAGACAACATACCTAAAGGTACAGAAATAACCAGCATAAGGATCATGGCCATTAATGTAAGTTTCAAAGTCGGCCATAATCTGGCTGCAAGAAGTTCTGTAACTGGTTTATTTAAGCTGTATGATTTGCCAAAGTCACCTTTCAGACAGTTCTTAAGCCATCTGGTATACTGCACCAGAAACGGATCATTCAGACCAAGTTCCTCGCGTGTCTCCTGAACCATTTCTTCAGTAGGCATTACACCGGTTGCCGTGTACATGTTTCGTACAGGGTCACCTGGTGACATAAAGGTCAGTGCAAATGTAATAAAGCTGATACCGATCAATACGATCACAATCTGTAATAAACGCTTGATTATTTGCTTTTTACTCAAAAAAGACACCTCTTTTTATTTCTGTTTGTAACTATTCAGTAACTTCACAATTCGCAGACTTTTCTTATTCTGCAGGAGTAATTTCTGTTGACAGCCAGTAGTAATCTGCTGTATGGATATGTGCAGAACCAACTTTCTTACTGTAGATCATAGATGAGTTGTAGTATCCATCAATCAGAACCGCTGCATCATCTACCAGGATCTGCTGCATCTGGAAGATCAGATCTTTTCTCTTTTCCGGATCCATTTCACCTTTTAATTCTTCATATAACTTATCATAGTCCGGGTTGGAGTATGCGCAGTAGCTGGTATCAGTTGCCCAGTTAGCCATATATGCCAGAGGATCTCCGGTACCAACAGTGATCCAGTTATTGTTATTAAAGTCATAATCCAGTGCTGCAAGTTTACTCCACTGATCATCTGAGCTTCCGTATTCAGGAACAACACCGATGCCGATTTCTGCAAGATACTGTGCGTGAGCATCTGCAAAGTCATTCAGAAGACGGTTTTCATAAGAAATATATCTAAGGTTGATATTCTGGCCATCCAGTTCACGGATTCCATCTCCATCTGTGTCAACGATTCCTGCATCATCCAGAATCTGTTTTGCTTTTTCCGGATCATAGGTATATGGATTCTCAAGTTTGTCGTAATCATAGTTCAGAGTAGATGGCAGTACGGAAAATCCTGGTGTATAAAGTCCACCGATTGTTCTGGAATTACAGATTGTATCATAGTCAATTGCCATCAGGATTGCCTGACGAAGTGTTTTGTTTCCAAGAACACCATCAAAGTTCATCCATGCAAATCCGCAGCGTACACCGGATGCAATATCAACAGTAAAGTCATCACTGTCCTGGAAATCCTGAATATCTGCTACATTTGTGATATTCTCAACCAAGTCTACCTGACCACTCTGGAGAGCCATTGTTTTTGCGGAGTTATCTCCCATGAACAGCAGATTGATCTTATCGTATGGAACATCTTCACGATAATACTCATTTGCAGCTAATGTATAACCAACACCTACACCATTGAATTCTTCAATCTTGTATGGACCTGTTCCAATAATTCCATTATCGTAGTTTTCAATAGTTCTACATCTGTGATTCCCATAGTTGGGTGGCAGAGCTGTCCTACAAGGTTTGCATATGGTTTGCTTGTTTTGATGTTAATAGTATTTGCATCATCATCTACAGTAACTTCTGCTTCAAATTCCAGATATTTCTCCGGTTTGGCAGATCCGGAAGGTCCTACCTCTTTCATGTGATCAAAATACTCTTTTACCTTTGTCGGAGTTAAATCACATCCGTCAGAGAATTTAATTCCGTCTTTCAGCTTGATCGTCCATTCTGTATGCTCGTCATTTACTTCATAACTCTCAGCAAGCCACGGGATAACTTCCATATTGTCATCGAATTTAAATAATGCTTCAGCAATACCATATCTCATAGCATTCCATCCACTGTTTTCATCATTTGCACTGTTTACACATCCATCTGTGTACATCTGACATCCGAAGTTTAAAACCTTCTCATCACCCTTCGCCTGTACAGTAACTCCCATTAATAATGCAACTGTTGTTGCCGCTGCTAACACAAGTAATTCTCTTTTTGTTTTTTTCATCCTTTACTTCCTTTCTTTTTTTGTTTCTTCGTTGTTTTTCTTCCTTCTCATACTGTCCATTCCTGTGATTTTGAACGAAAAAAAAGACAGATGCTCCCACATCCGTCACGAAATCTTACCATTAAAGAATCAAACATATATATGCAACACATGAAGTTGTAACTCTTAATCAGGATTTCTCGTCGTCCGCAAGAATCTCTTTTACCAGAAATAAGCAGGTCTCCTGACTTAAGCTTACCCATTTTCAGCACCTTCCCAGAAAAATATCTTCCAGTGGCATTCAGCTGAAAACCAACTATCACAGTGACGGGATCGTACCGGATTTACACCGGTTTCCCTTTTAATCAGACCAGCAGGACGCTTCTGCTGGTCTGAACTTATCTCTAAAATCATTAAATGACCGTATGAATACTCATTTATCATAACATACCATCATGTATACGTCAATTATTTTAGACTCTTATTTTCTATCTATTTTTCCGTAAATTTCCGGAATTTCTCAAAATTTGTTTCCGGTGTATAGGATTTCAGAACTTCCATCATGTCCTCTACACTATATGTATTATCATACATTCCAATAGATAACGCATACTGCTTATTAAACTCATCTACTGAATCCGCTGTCCAGAATGACTGCTGCAGCCGGAAAGCACTTCCATCTTCACGGTAATCTTCTGCAAAGCCTTCCAGAGCATTTTTCATGGCAACAAATGATGGTGCAACGATAGCACCGTATTTTCCTACAAGATAGTCGATTCTTTCCTTGCCGTTATATCCCTTTTTATTAAACATTTCGTATGTATCTTCTGTAAAACAGTCAATGGAACCCAACAATACATCTGTACTGTTCTCTTCTTCATAAGCATCAATTATCTTGATAAAATCACTTGCGCTCACTACACTCAGAATAACATTATACTCTCCTGTATTCAGCGAATCAGCCAGCTTTTCATCCAGGTGATCTTTTGGATACCCCGGAACCAGAGTAATCTTAATGTCACTGCCTGTTTCAATTTCTTCAGTATCCTGCGTATTCACCAGTTCTTCTACAGACTTCTCATATGACAGGCCATATGCTTCCTGAAGCTTATTCAGAATACCAATCGTTCTCAGACGATGCATCTCATTACCGATAGCAGATCCTCCACATGCTATTATGTAATGATTCTGGTTATTCTGATCCTCTGAAACAAAATACTCCGCCATATTGGCAGCCGCATCCATTTCTGTTTCAACAGATGTTCCTATTGTTCCCAGAAAATAAGGATTATCCTTTACTTTCTCATACATTTCATCACTGATCGTTCCTGAGCCACGTACATAATACATACCATATTCTTCACATACCGGAAGAACTTCTTCAAGATCTGAGGAAAGGAAAGAAATAATTCCCTTTACATTTCTTTCATGAAGCTCGTTGATAAAGCTGATTTCTTCTTCTGCTGTACTTATACTGGAAGAATATAAAAACTCGACATCAAAAGCCATGCCGACATAATTTTCAAAATAATTTCTAAATGCTCTTACTTCTGCATCATTCAGATTATATACGGACACTCCTATTGTCATTTTTCCGTCCTGATTTGTTGTATCACTCTGAGTGTCAGCTGCCATAACTGAAATACTGGTGCAGGTAAGCAGCATAATCATTGTCAATATAAAACTTATTATCTTTTTCATTCCTTTTTTACCTTTCTGTCGTATTTGTATAAAAATTCAAGTTTTCTTTTCTCACATCCTTTCCTGAAATAAAAAAGATCCTTTTCTTAAAATGTATTTTAGGTATAAAAATAAAGCCTTTCTTATACACCGTAAGAAATAACCTTTTTTAATGCAAGCAGGTCTCCTGACTTAAGTTCATCGCATTTTATCGTCTTCCCGCCTCTTAAGCAGTGACATATATGATAAAAAGCTCCCTTTTACAGTGGCGGGACCGTACCGGACTTGCACCGGTTTCCCTTTTAATTCCATATTACTGGAAACATGCATTATTTTTATAATATGATATCAGGGGCTAAAAGTCAAAAACTATTTTTACTCCGCGCTAAGGCTTTTCCCCAACTTCATTATATTTTTATTATATAATTCCATTTGGTTAACGTCAATAATTTACATCTAATATTTATATGTTTTTTTATTCACTTTTACTATGGTCTTGAATATTCAGATTCCAGTATCTATTCCATAATAAGGGTCTCTTTGCAGCACTACCTTCTCTTGTGGCATTTCTTTGTTTATGCTAAAATATTTTTACTACTATAAATGAGCAAGTTCGTGATTTTGCATAAAAGAAAGACACCTCGATTCCGTGTGTTGTATAATGAAAGTGCCAAAACAAACATTTGCAACATTTACGAAAGAAGGTGTCTCTCGCAAATACTATACATCATTCCGCATTCATATACAACCAGCTTAAGAAATTAAATTTATGCAAATTTTATTCGAACCGGGTGATAAACCACCTTATAAGTATCCTGATCAGCATTTTCATTTCAGGATATCATGGAAAAACCACGGATTTTGCTAAAAACAGTTCCTGTCACAGAACTACGATTGCACATTTCCTTAATTCAGGGAAATGGGATGATTCTCTACTTTCAGATACGTTAAAACGTTCTGTTATAGAGATTATTTATTCAGAAGCAGCACGCACCGGAAAGCCTGTTTTCTGCATTGTAGACGATACGATAGCTTCAAAGACAAAGCCTTCGTCACAGGCTCTGCATCCGATTGAAGATGCGTACTTTCACCAATCCCATTTAAAGGGGAAACAGGACTACGGACATCAGGCAGTAGCTGTTATGCTTTCCTGTAACGGCATTGTCCTGAACTATGCTTTTGTAATGTACAATAAATCAATTTCCAAGATTGATATTGTACAAAATATTGCAAAGGAACTGCCTGTTCCACCAGTAATGTCTTATTTCCTTTGTGACTGCTGGTATGTTTCTGAAAAAATAATCAATACTTTTGTACAGAAAGGGTTCCATACCATTGGTGCTTTGAAAACAAACCGTCTGCTGTATCCATCAGGAATGAAAAAGAAACTCAGTGAACTGGCTGCTGAACGATCCACAACACATAAAGGATTTGACCTCGTCACAGTCAAAAAACGCAACTATTATGTGTACCGGTATGAGGGAAACCTCAGCGGCATAGAAAATGCAGTTGTTCTTTTAAGCTATCCTGAAAAAGCATTTGGTAATCCTAAAGCACTACGTGCTTTCATTAGCACAAATGTATCCTTATCTACACAGGAGATCCTTTCCTGTTATGTTTGTCGATGGCCGATTGAGATATTTTTCAGGCAATGCAAAAACCATCTGGCCCTGGATACATACCAGATACGCTCCTCAAAGGGAATACAGAGGTACTGGCTGTTGATGTCACTGACACATTATATTTGTGTCACAGGAACTGGCGGATATCGGTCTTTTCAAGATGGATATCATCGAATCTGTAGTGCCGTTCATCAGGAAAAGTATCAGTATCTATTCCTATGTGCAAAAGCAAGTGATGATTTTGAAGCATTTATGAAATTAGCAGGATAATTTTGTGCATTTTTTCAAATTTGCTCATTTATAGGATTTAAAATAAAAAACATAGCTTCTCCCTCCCCTATAATAAATCAATACCATTTTCACGTGCTGTATAATATATAGAAAATATTTTGGCTATATTTTTTTTCATTTTACTGCACATTACATCATTCAGTTTGAATTGTCCATCTCCATTAGAGCATTGTGAATAACATTGGTTACACAAATTTGATATATAACAGGTTTTACAATTTTTATTTCTCATATCAACAAATTCCTCAAGATATTTTTTTACAGCACAAAAATCAATTCCTGCATCTACATTACCTATTGAAGATTGATAATCAATTTTTTCACAAATATAAAACTTTCCTTCACAGGATACTGCCAATTTTTCTCCTGGAATACACGTCCCCCATAAAATATTATTAGAAAATTGAATATTAAAAGCCGGTATAACGACATTTTGTTTATATAAGATTTCTGCTATTGGATTCTTAACCTTGCCCTCGGCATATTGATCTACCAATTTATTAATTTCCATATTTAATAGTTTTTCAGAACATTGTCCTATATAATAGTTAGTATCAATTCCTCTTACCTTACTCATCCTGGAAAAATGAGCATACAACTCAGGTTGTATCTCCGCTTCTTTAACTAATCTTTTAATAGAAACTTCATTATCATAAGTCATAACAAATTGGTATGGAAGTATTGTTTTATCTTTGTTTTTTGCTTTATTAAACTCAGATTCCAAAACAGCTACATTATTCATAATATCATCATAAGTATCTTTACCAGATACGTATACTCTATTTCTATTATGATTTTCTTTATATCCGTCTATGCTAATATTAATAAAAAAA
>ERZ836760.2899-NODE-2899-length-12101-cov-7.926864_pt1 | contig 12101 bp, 16 predicted proteins | sample MGYA00519941_ERZ836760 | MGnify/ENA primary metagenome ERZ836760 (study PRJEB31850, sample SAMEA3708807) | human gut metagenome | biome: human gut; feature: human-associated habitat; material: faeces | place: China | collected 2014 ... | reverse complement strand
TGTTTTTATGCTTGCAAAACAACTTTTTGATAAAATTCATAGCTGATCTCCTAAATCTTAATATCGTCCTATGTTTGCTATTGCCTGAAATATTGGATAGAACTGCTGTGGTACTACTGCATTTCCCAATGATCTAACACGGTCCACCCCATTGGGAAGCCCATATAAACTTCGGCATAATCTGGATTGATATGTGTCATATCTTCGCTCTGCGTCCTGAAACGGCTCGCTAATTTGTCTGACCGATATGTGTGACTCCCCCAATATCTGTTTTTTGCCGTTCCTCTCCACTCCGATGCAGTCAGTGTGGGCAACAATCGCTGTCCGATATCGCCTGTGCATGGCTCCAACACCTGCAGCTGGTAATACAAACGTCCTTGTGGCGTAACCTTGGTTTTCCAAGTCAGAAAGCACATCGTCGAGTGCCATTCTAATGATTCCAGCAACATTTTCTCCAATAACCCAAGAGGGCCTGAGTTCTTCGATAACTCTAAGCATTTCCGGCCAGAGATAGCGGTCATCCTCCTTGCCCTGCCGCTTCCCGGCAACAGAGAATGGCTGGCAGGGGAATCCTCCTGAAATAATGTCAACTGTATGTAATCCTGTTCGTTCATAGAAACTTTCTCCCGTTAATGTCCTTATATCTCTCCAGCGTGGGATATCGGGCCAGTGCTTTTCAAGTACCTTTGTAGGAAAATCCGCCCATTCACACTGTCCCACCGTCTGTATTCCAGCCCATTCTGCCGCCAAATCCAGACCCCCAATGCCGGAGAACAAACTTAAATGTGTCAACATTTTATTCTCCAAATCTTAATTCTGTTCTATGCATGATATCAACACATATACTATTCTGAGGTGATATCATGGATTCTTGTGAACTTACAGTAACGATTTCTGCTCTGGCCTGCTGTATTGCCGATGGCAAGTCTCCAGAAGAGATCGCCCTGCTCAGTTCCATTTTTATGCAGCTTGGTGACTCTCTGGCCACTATGGCTGCACATCAGGCCCTCTGTGCTCCCAAGGATATCGAGTAATTCCTTGGGAGAAACTCACTCCCCTGGCCGGTATGGCTCCGGCAGCGGCATCCAGGCATTAACATACAGATCCTCTGATAGACAGGTATCTCCCTCATCACTGTCGCTCAGATAGAACGCTCCTCCACCATCATTATCAGCCTCATATCTTCCGATCAGTGGTAAAGAGAAATTGCTGAACGATAGTAGAATATAATTATCATCTTCCGGCAGCCGCTCCTCCACCAGGATCCAGCGGTGCTGCTCCTTAAGGCGTTCGATTTCTTCCGGTGTAAGGCCGGTATCCTCATAAACTGCCAACCGCTCAATCAGCTCATCTTTCTTGTTTGGGCTCCAATATCCTGTCTTAATCCCGCTACTGCGGGGATGTGTTAATCTCTCCATAGCTCTTTTCCTTTCCTGCACGGCATACACCCATAATGGATATGCTGCTCCGTTCTTCTCCTTGTTTTGATATATACATGATCCCCGGCTATATCCTTCCCACATACGCTGCATATATAGACCGGTTCACTCTTTGGCTGTTTCATTTTCCTGCTCCCTTCCTACTTCTGGCTTCCAGCTGGTCCATCAGGTCCTGGATCTGGTGAACAACCAGCGGACAATTTTTGTACTTTCCCCGCAGCTTTTTCTCCTGCCCCACGATCTGCTCCCATTCCTCTGACTGGGGATCCGGTACCCGATGGTAATACCGCAGCCAAAAACTGTTATACACATCGTTGTAGATCCCTTTCACTTCCTGGTCGGTCAGGATCTCCACATCATCATAGGTCATAGGCTTTCGATCCTCACATAGATCCCAGGTACCTCCGCCCAGAACTTTTCCGCAAGTTCCGACGCTACCAGGGCATCATCCTTCCAGTATCCGCAGGCTGTCATGCAGTCCTTTAAAAGCTTCTGCAGGTTGTCCGTATCCGGCTTCGTGGTGCGGTATGTACCGTCTGCCTGCTTCCCTCTTGGAAAGCACCATCTTACCACCAGACGGATCCCTTCCTGGTACGGCTGCGCCGGCCGGTGCTTTGCCAGATGCCCCATCAATTTCTGCCGTGCCGCTTTTAATTCCGGCGGCTCATAAAATACCGGCCTTCCCTTTACCACATGCACCTGCTTTTCCTGATGCGTGACGGTCGGGGGGATCATTGCCATAAAAAATTCTATCGTGTTGGTCTCCCATTGTTCACAGGTATCATCCATGAACCGGAAGTATGCCCTGTGTTCACTTTCCCCATTGCAGCACACCCCCTCAAACTGGGAATACCACTTGCAGGTGCAGCAGTATTTTTTTATTTCCATTCGCTTTACTCCTTTAAAGTTTGAAATTGCATTGTTTGAAAAAACAGATTTGTCAAAGAACAGGGGAAGGAGTCGTCGTGCGAAAGCTGACGCACGACTACTTTCCCCCTTTGACCGTCAGGGAAAAATACTTATTTACCCCCCTTTAGGGGGGTAGTTTTTTTCTTCCCTAGGGAAAAGAACGTAAAACCTGTTTTTTTCCCTCATTTTTTCCCTAGGGAAAAGAACGTATTTTGTATGTTTTTTTCCTTAGTGAAAATAACGTCAATTATGTTTTTTTCTTCCCTAGTGAAAAGGGAATTTTTACGTTTTTTTCCTTACTTCACTATCGTCTATCACGAATCCTCCGTGCTCTTTTAATCGGTTCCGGATCGTTTTTTCTGTCACTCCCAGGTACTCAGCCAGGTCAGAAACGGTCACTTTTCCATCTGTTGTGCAGGCATCATAAGCCGTTGCAATGGATTCTTTCCGCTCTTTTGCCTTCTGCTCTTTGGGCTTTCGTTTGTCCATAGCACGTTTCCATGGCGGCATCTCTGCCTCTGGCTGGATGTCTCCCAACACTCCTACCGTGTCCATCTGATGGACCGGATAGCTGAACCAGGCATTGACTGCGGGGAACTTTGGGAACTCCCTCAGTGTCCCCTCGATCCGCCACGCCGTCAGCCCCCTGGCCCGTTTCTTTGCCTCTTCCACGATGCGCTGCAAGTTCAGCCACTGCCACTTGTCCAGCCGGTTCTCGCAGTAATTCATCATCTGGTAGGCGCTGCACAGGTCATCCTCTGAAAGGTCATCCTCCCACTTAAAATGGGCGTCCAGATACTGTTTACAGGCCCCGCAGACTGCCTTGTTTTCCTCCGCCTTTAAGACATCCTCTGACAGCTCCAGCTCGATCATGTCGAGCATGGCATCCGGGTCGCGGGCGAACACTCCGGAACCGGATGCACGGTCCATGGACTTCTTTCCGCCCTGACTGCCCTTGCTGTGGTGGTGGCAGTAAATGGTAGCAACCTTAAGTTCCGTACACACCTTGTCAAACTGGTTGCAGAAGTTCGCCATCTGGTCCGCACTGTTCTCGTCCCCGGTGATGACCTTATAGATCGGGTCAATGATAACTGCAATGTAATTCTTCTTTGCCGCCCTCCGGATCAGCATCGGGGCCAGCTTGTCCATGGGCCTTGACTTTCCCCTCAGGTTCCATATGTCAATGTTTTCCAGATGCTCCGGCGGCAACCCCATGGCCTGGTATACGTCCTTGAAACGGTGCAGGCAGCTGGCACGATCCAGCTCCAGGTTTACATACAGTACGCGCCCCTGTGCACACTGCCAGGAGAGCCATTTGCGGCCTTCTGCAATGGCAATGCACAGTTCGATCAGCAGGAAGGATTTACCGGCTTTGGAAGGGCCTGCGATCAGCATCTTGTGTCCCTGGCGGAGCACCCCTTCAATCAGGCACGGGGCCAATTCCGGCATCTGCTCCCACACATCCCCAAGGCCTTCCGGGTCCGGCAGGTCGTCATTGACGCTTTCGATCCATTCTTTCCACTCTTCCCAGCTCCCTTTTCCTATGTTGGTATCTACCAAAAACTGTTTCTGGCTCCCGCGCATGACACCAGGCATCCGGGACAGACGGGACGGGTTACGGTTCTGCTGGTCGATCTCCAGGCCGTTCCTGCGGCAGATGTCATACAGGTAATCCACCCGCCTGCGGTACTCCCCGTAATCCGCCGCATCGATCCGTACAATGGCATGGAGGCTCTTCCTGCCGGAATGGACCAGACAGGCCACCGGAAGTTCCAGCTCTCGGATCAGGGCGTGCTGCTTGCCGATCTCCATGCTGTCCGATTCCACCAGGGCATAGCGGTATTCCGTCACGTTTTCATTCCGGACGCCTTTCCCGTCCAGGGGGTTGAAGCGGATCCATGCGCCCGCCTCGCTGTTATAGTCCCCCAGGACTTTCCCTATGTCCCCGCCGCAGGCAGAAAGCGCCTCGATCAGCTCCCCTGCCGTACGGTCATATGCACCTTTATCAGCCGGCAGCCATTTCTCATCCTTCTGCCAGCTCTTTACCACATACCCTACGTTTTCCCCTGCCTCAAACAGGGCCTCCAGGTAACGGATCAGCTCGTCCGCCGGGTTCCATCTTAATGGCTCCTGTACGTCCTTGTCTTCTACCCAGTTGCTGTCCACCACCACGCCTTCGGCTGATATGGTATCATCCCATCCAAGGGCCACGCCCGGGTCGCAGGGAGGCGTCCATCCCTGTTCCCTTGCATACTGTACAAGGGTCCCTCCAGTCACCGGGGATCCTGCCCCATGGAACCCCGCCCATTTCTTCCGGCATTCCCCAGGATGGTACCTGCCGGGGTCCCTGCGGCTCCAGGCATCCCAGACGTCCACGCCGTACCCCTCGATCTCCAGGGCCATCCCCACGTTCACCCACTGCTGGTAATCCAGTTCTGCCGGTTCTATATGATCCAAGACCTCCAACAGGTCATACTGGTTATGTTCCATGTCTTACTGCTCCTTATTTCTCTGGTATATACGTCCCGGGGTCCACACCCGGAGGCGCCCCTCTCCATCCCATTGCTGCAATCCGGTCGATCATATGCTTGCCTGCTTCAAAGCTCCAGGTACCCACATGGCGGAACCCGTATTTTTCCAGGCACCGGATCTGTTTCGGGGTTGTGAGCCCTTCTTCCTGCCTCTTATGGAGACGGTCCAGGATCTTGCCTGCCTTCCCTGCGTTGTCGATCTCATCGGGAAGGATCCCCCGTTTTTCCAGCTCCCGTTTCTGGCTGTCCGACGGCGGGGCCATCTCCCACCCGAAGGCAGGTACATACCCGGCCAGGTCTTCCGCCTGGATGCTCATTTCAAACTGCAATGGATCCACCAGCTTCTTTTTACGGTTCTTCATCTCCGCCAGCTGCTTGGCAAGGGATTCCTCACGCTCTGCGATCACATCCTCGGAAGCCCGTTTCTCCGCCTCCTCCAGGTCCACCGGACAGCCGGCGGATTCCTCCAGGTTTTCGGTCATCTTCCGGGCCACTTCCTTCTTCTCGCAGATCAAGTCTGCCGGGTGGCACAGCTCATGGCGCTCCGTATGCCACAGGAAATCCAGCAGAAGGAGATGGTCCTTCCCTTCGCAGAGTCGGGTCCCGCGTCCTACCATCTGGCTGTACAGGCTCCGTACCTTCGTAGGGCGCAGTACGATCACACAGTCAACAGAGGGGCAGTCCCATCCTTCCGTCAGTAGCATGGAGTTGCACAAGACGTTATAGTCCCCCCGGTCAAAGGCTTCCAGCACTTCCGCCCGGTTCTTGCTTTCCCCGTTTACCTCCGCTGCACGGAAGCCCTTTTCGTTCAGGACCTCCTTAAACTTCTGGCTGGTCTTTACAAGCGGGAGGAACACCACTGTTTTACGGTCTTTACAGTATTTCTCCATCTCATCCGCGATCTGGTACAGGTACGGGTCCAAGGCGGTTGCAATATCGCCTGCCTTAAAGTCCCCGGACTGCATGGATACGCCGGACAAATCCAGCTGCAGCGGGATTGTCAGGGCCTTAATCGGGGATAAATATCCTTCCCGGATTGCCTTTGGCAGGGTATATTCGTAAGCCAGGCTGTCAAATACCTGTCCAAGGTTCTGCATGTCCCCGCGGTCCGGTGTGGCTGTCACGCCCAGCACATGGGCCGAATCAAAATGCTGCAGGATCTTCTGGTAGCTGTCTGAAATGCAGTGGTGGGCCTCGTCAATGATGATCGTGTTAAAATAACCGGCCGGGAACTGTCCCAGCCGTTTCTCCCTCATAAGGGTCTGGACAGACCCGACGGTGATCCGGAACCAGCTCCCCAGACAGGACTGCTCCGCTTTTTCTGTTGCACATCCCAAACCGGTCGCTTTCCCAATCTTATCCGCTGCCTGTTCCAGCAGTTCACCTCTGTGGGCCAGGATCAGCACCCGGTTCCCGCGGCGCACACAATCCTCTGCCACTTTCGCAAATACCACAGTCTTACCGCAGCCGGTAGGGAGAACCAGGAGCGTCTTTTGGACGCCCTTATCCCACTCTTCAAAAATAGATTCCCTTGCTTCTTCCTGGTAAGGTCTTAATTCCATCAGAATACACCTGCCTTAAACTGCTTCGGTTCCGGGGCAAGGTATTTGCCGACCCGGTTGTTCTTCTTTGCATTCCCATTCTTGTCTTTATATTCATTGACTGTGATCTCCGCCATTCCGCGGGATCCGGGGACGGCGTTCCAGTTCGGACGCAGTGCTTCTCCCTTCTTTTTCTGGCCGATGCATAAGAAGAACTGACTTAACAGCCATTCCATCTTGCTGTTGAGCTTTAAGCTCTCAAAAACCTGGTGCTCCTTGCCATCATTATCTACAATCACTAATGTCAGTTCCGCAGTATTGCAGGCGCACATCTTGTCGCTTCCAGGGAATCTCCCTCTCTGCATCGTGCGTACCTCAAATTCATAGGTGCCTTCCGGTAACGGCTCAAAATCGGCACCCTCGTTTTCAATCTCGTCATCCCATCCAATTTCCTGTCCTAAATCTGCCATCATCTTGATCCTCCTGTTTAATTAAATACCAATGCGTCTTTTTCCTTCATTTCCTTAATCGCTGCATATACCTGATCCCAGGATGCAACTAAAAGCCCGTCAATGATTCCCGGGTTCTGGGTTTCAAATTCCCAGATGGGCGTCCCTTCGGTGACATAACCCTTTGCAAATACTACGTTTTCCATATCCCACTCACACACGTCATTTGCTGCCATCAGATCCCTCAGCTTCTTGGGTATCCTCGGGTCCAGATTCACGCCCTCATTCCTAACTGGTGGCGCTGCTTTCTCTTCCTTTGCAGGCTCCTCATGGCCCTTGTTACTGACCGGAGGTTCTGTTGTTTCAGGTGGTGCCTGTACTGGTGGGATTGGCGGAGCTGCCTCTTTAACCGGCGGTGTTTCTACCTTTTCCGGTGCCCCGGAGGGTTCTATGATATGCCGGATCCCTGCATACTCAAAGGGCAGTTCTTCCGGCAGCCCGTACCGGTTCTTTGCATCCCAGCAGCAGTGGTGGGCCGTATACATGACCCGTTTTCCGCCCTGGGCCTTGTTCTTCCCTTTTTGGGCTCCCTGGCCGTCCACGTTCACCACAAAGGTTTTATAGTTGGCAAACAGAACCATATCCGCCCATTCCTTTACCATAGGGGCTACATTTTTGCTCAGCTTCATCTCCCAGCGGTCATAAGAGCCCAGCTCATCCGGCTGCTCGAACTTGCGCATTTTAGCGTGGGCATTCAAAACCACATGGATCCCAACCTTTACTACCTCTTCCAACAGGTTCAGGAACCGCCCGAATTCCTCCTGGAGATATACATACCCCTTTCCGTAGCCAAACTCCTCAATGCTGTTCTTCTGGTTCTTGTCACACAGCTGGGTAACGCAGAGCATCTCCGCCCAGTCCGCCGTGTCAATGACCAATGTGCGGCAGAGCTCCGGGTGCTTCCTTACATACATCACCTGCTCCATCAGCATCATCCAGCTGCTGGGTGCTTCCGTCCGGGCTACATCCATGTCCTTGGTGCTTCCCTCTGTATCAATAAACAGCGGATCCGGGAACCGGGAAGCAAAGGTACTCTTCCCGATGCCCTCCGGCCCGTAAACCACTACCTTTTTTGCCCCCGGCAGTTTTCCTCTGATGATCTCCATTTAAAATACACCTGCCTTCCATTCCTTCTTTTCTTCTGCTGCCGGATGTTCCTGTCCGGCTACATATCCGTCCTCAATGATCAAGCTGCACTCCCCTCCCGTCGATACGCGGGTTGCAATGGCCTGCAGCCCTTCCTGCTCCAGCCACTGCCCGAACTCATGCAGGGTATCCAGATCCATCTGCTCCAGCTTATCCAGCAGCACAAACCCACATTCCGGGTTCAGCCTGCGCACAATGGCAGTGGATACCTTCAGCTGTTCGGAGCCGGACATATTGTCCCATTTCTGTCCGTGGTAGACCAGTTCCCCGTCTTCCACGCCCAGGCCTGGAAGGGGCAGGTCCGCCTCTTTTAACAGGTCTGTCTTCTGGCTCCGGATCTCCTCGATCTGGGCAGTCAGCCGTTTATACTGCTCCCGGTATCCTTTGGCATCCTCTTCCGCCTTATCCTTGTCCAGGTTTGCACGCACCTTACGGTTGATCTCCTCGATATTGGAGATATTCTCCTCCAGCTCTGCGGTAGACCGATCCGTAAGCCCTTCTGAGGTCTCCCTTGCAATCTTAAGGTCTGCCTCCAGCTGCCCCTGCTTTGCAAGGAGCGCCTGGATCTGTTCCGTGACGGACTGGTATTCCTGCTCCAGCTGGTGGCGCCGCTCCCTCTTCCTCTGGTTCTCCCCGTTCTGTGCCAGGATCTCCTGCTGCTGACGGATCAGTTCGGAAGCGGATACAGGGACGGACGGGACTTCCGGATAATAGGGCTGCTCCTTTGCGTACTTCTCTTTCTGGTCTGCCGTGCGCCCTATATAGGTCCGTTCGTTATACAGCTCCTTTTCCTGCCGTTCAAGGTCTGCCAGCCTTGGGCCCACACCGATGATCTGCAAAAGGGTCTGGGCCTTTTCCCGGCTGGTCGCTTCCATGAACTTGGGAAGGTCCAGGGCCAGCTGTTCCACAAACTCATTAAGAAGCTGCTGTCCGGCTTTCTTCCCGTTCGGATCCGTCACCTTCAGGTCGCTGTTCTTTCCCCGGCGTTCCACGATCAGGCCGTTATTCATAACAATATGTAAGTTGGGCGGGATTACGGAGCCTTCCCTCTGTGCCTGGGACGGACGGTACCGGTCCCCTCCCAGGGCCCAGGCGATCGCATCCAGGACAGAGGTCTTCCCCTGATTGTTCTTCCCTCCGATGATCGTAAGGCCGTTGGCGGTCGGCTCGATCTTCACCGCCTTCACACGTTTTACGTTCTCGATCTCCAGCTTATTGATCTTCATTGACATCTTGCATTCCTCCAAATTTCCCCTTATAATAAGGGTGGATTATTTTAGTTTCTGGACCTACCACAGTTGCCGCTGTGCAGGTCCTTTTTCAGTTCTTTCAGCTCGCGGAGCATCTGATCCATTTCACCGGGGTAAGTGATGTAAGCATTTAATTCCCTGTCCGGGTCCTCCATCGTTTTCCATCCTCGAGCGTAGATTCTTATAGATACATTAGCAACATGTACGCTAAAGCCACAGAATGCCGTAGGATGATTCCCTGTATATTCCTGGTCACTTTTCTGTAATCCATTGATCTGCAAACACAGATCCAGCGCCTCACAGATCTGCTGTCTCCTGCGCTTCTCGATCTTACGCTTCAATCTCTGATTCATACATTTCACCTCCTCTCACAGTGCTATTATTCCGGTAGCCACCAACAACAGCACCGTCTCAACCCCCAGCAGGAACGCCATCACCGTAGACATCCTGCCGAACAGCCGCACATCCTTATGGCTCTGATCCAGCTGTTCCCTCATGATCCGGCCCAGCTTCAGGATCTGCTCCTCTTCCTCCTGAGTGACTACAACGCCCTCCACTGGGGGCTGATACTTAATTGGTTCTGTTTGCATGATTCCCTCCTATAAGATCGTATTTCTCTGTTCCTCTGGCACGTCCAGCACGTTGCAGATCGCCCAGAGATCATTCAGCCGGAACGTTCCGGGATTCCGTTTTCGTTGAACGAATGTCCCCGGATTGATACCTGCCGCCTTGGCTACCATCGCATCGGTCATGCCTTTACGCTGCTTATGCTCTGCGATAATGGCCTTAATGTTATCACTCCGCTGCCTGCTATAGGCCATGTACTCCCTTGCTGTCATATGGGATACCTCCTCTCTTAATCTTTCTCAGAGCCTGCCAAAAGTCTCATCATATTTACCTGCTCATACTCTGGAACCTTCACGAAATCATCTGGAAGCCGGATCCCGTACTGCTCGCAAACCATCTTTACCATTTCTGCGGATTTATATGGAGCAATCCCCTGCTTGTCCATACGGCTTGAAAGAACTTTAAGCAGATTCGCTACCTCGCCCGGATGCTCCGTCGGGGGAATCTGAATTTTGGGGTTCTCCATATCATGGAATCGCTTTACATATCTGGCTGTAAACAGCACTCCCTTTTCTCCGGTTGATTTATTTGCCAGAAAATCACATCCCATACGGGTAACTTCATAACACTTGTTTTCCTTTCCGCTGGCATCCTGATAGGTAGAAGGGATAAAATAATCACTCACAGCCATTTGGCTTTCAGTCAATATCTGAATGTATCCCTTACGATCCTTTCTCCCATCCAACTTTCTCAACACATCGTTGTGTGAAACTTCCATCATCTCTGCCACTTCCAGAGTTGTCAGAGTCGCTTTTCTTAAATTGTTCATTCTGCGTACCCTCCTTCTTAAACTTTAAGCCAAACGAACGATATTACTTCCAGCCATCCAGCGCCTGATTTATTGCCTTCAAGCTCTCAACTTGATATTGCAACACCTGACTCTGCAATTCAGTTGAATCCTGAAGTTGATTCCAAGCCTGATAATACTGAATCGAGTTCAAAAGCTGAATAACCATGGTCGCTGTTATAATCCACATTCTCCAATCTGGATGTGGATTTTTCTTTTTCTCCACCTCTCTCACCTCCCGTCCTCAGTTTCCCTTAGCAGTTCCTCAATCGGCACCCCTAAATACTCAGCTACCTTCTGGACTTTGCGGATTCCGGGTTCATTTTTGTTCCATTTACACACGGAACTTCTCGCAAACCCTAGATCATCTTCTAACTTTGTAATCGAAATTCCTTTCTCTCTACAAAGGTGTCTTACATTATTGAATATCACTCTTTCACCTCCTGCTTTTGTGTTACAATAATGATATGTGCCGTGAATCGCCTCTTGAAAGGAGGTGATAGTATAAAGAGAATCGTCTATTCCGCTCACTTAGCGGATCAGTGGCGTAAACTTGGATATAAGACCGTCGCATGGTCTTATATCGGGTGCTTCGGTGAAATGCCGATGGCTTACCACTTAGAAAAGAAGCTGTAATACGCTTTTGCTACTATCAACCCTGCTCCAACACGGCACATATACGAGTTTGAAAATATCACGTAATAATATTGACATTTTGCGTAAAATATTCTATAATCAGAATTACCACAAACCAATTAGAATACTTAAGCATTTTGCTTTTTTACGTATTTTTTTCAACTCATGCTTTTATTATACGTAAAATTTTCAATATGTCAATAGTATTTGCGTAATTTTTTCAACTTTTTTTGAGAGGTGTACTATGCTTACGTATAATAGAATTAAAATGTTGTGCAAAGAAAAAGGAGTAACTGTTACAGGAACTGAAAAAGCTCTCGGTTTTGCTAGAGGTTCGTTATGTAAAGTGAATACAAATAAACCCAGTATGGAAAAAGTCCAAAAATTGGCAAATTACTTTAATGTTTCTGTGAGTTATCTTATGGGAGAAAATGAATCCAACAAATTGATGCCAGAATTAACAATGCGAGATGAAAGAGATATAAAAAAGGATCTTGATTCGCTAAGAGAAAAATTACTCAATAAAGATTTAGGGCCTGCTGCATATGATGGGGAAGATATACCCGATGATGATATCGAACTCTTTTTAGGTCAAGTAGATCTTATGTTACACAGATTAAAAGCAAAGAACAAAGTAAAATATGGCAACAAAAATAAAAAGTAGGTGAGTTCAGCCTTGAATAACACGATTAAAAAGAAAGTTGCTTATTACATAAAAAAATATCA
>ERZ836760.2888-NODE-2888-length-12169-cov-3.611854_pt1 | contig 12169 bp, 10 predicted proteins | sample MGYA00519941_ERZ836760 | MGnify/ENA primary metagenome ERZ836760 (study PRJEB31850, sample SAMEA3708807) | human gut metagenome | biome: human gut; feature: human-associated habitat; material: faeces | place: China | collected 2014 ... | reverse complement strand
TTTGTAGCAGACGGAATGTGCGCCGATGCTGCCATCCATGACCCATATCCTCCCGGACACAATCCCCATGCCCACATCCTGCTGACAGTGCGCCCGCTGGATGAAAAGGGAAAATGGCAGTACAAGACCGAGAAAGAATATCTCTGTGTCAAAGACGGCGAGGAACGGGGCTTTACCGCCGCCGAGTTCAAGCAGGCACAGGCCGACGGATGGGAGAAGCAGTACCAGTATAAAGTAGGCAAAAAGAAGGTGTATATGACCCCGTCCGCAGCGCAGGCACAGGGTTATGAAAGGATATCTAAGTATCCCAAAAGCACCAAATATGGCAGGCAGAATCCCATCACGGAACGATGGAACAGCGACGAGCAGCTTGTCCTCTGGCGTCAGGCATGGGCGGATGTGACCAATCTTCATTTGGAGCGCACTGGGCACGAAGAACGCATCGACCACCGCAGCCATGCTGAGCGTGGCCTGCTGGAGCGGCCTACGGTCCATGAGGGTGTGGTTGCCAGAGCTATGGATAAAAAGGGTATCATCTCTGACCGGTGCGAACTGAACCGGCAGATCAAGGCGGACAATGCCCTGCTCCGGGAACTGAGAGGACAGGTCAAAAAGCTGGCGCAGGCAGTCAAAAATACCATCCCGGCACTTGCCGATGCCATGGAGAATCTGCGTAAAAATCTACTGCTGTTCTGCTATCAGCTGGGGTATCTCCGCAAGGGTAAGGAACGCCTGAACACTTCGCTGAATACGCTGCGCCCAGCCCTCGCACAGTACAATCAGGTTGCAAAGGACATTCGAGATAAGACGAAAGAGCGCCGCAGCGTGCTTTCCGAGAAAAAGGCGCTCTCTGCTGTCCATGTGTTCCGGCACCGGGAACTGGCGGCTAAGATAGCGGCTCTGACGGAGGATTTGGAAGAACTGCGTTCGGAAAAGAATCTGCTTCTGGCGTCGTTGGCATATACCGAGGAAGATGCTGCCGAACAATTCCCTAAAGACATTGCCGCCATGGAGCAGAGCCTGAAACGGCTGGAAGAACGGGAACAGAAATATTCTGCCGAACTGGACGCTGCCCTGAACGAGTATGCCGGGCTTCGGGAGCAGGCACAGGGCTTCGATCCGGTGCAACTGTATGAAGCAAGGCAGGCCATCCGCCCCGGCAAGGAGCAGGAAGCGGAGAGCCGGGCACAGCAGGTCTACGGCGAAAAGTACAGCCCGCTTTTGATGTTTGACAGCAAAAAGGCGGTTTCCCGTATGCTTCATGAGGATATGGAGCGACAGGCGGTACGGAGAATGATGCGACGGGCGCAGGAAGGACAGCAAATTCCCCAAAAGAAAAAAGATAAGGGACAGGAACGGTAATGCCGTTCCTGTCCCACTTACCTATTTCATCTTTAATTTGGAAACATAGCAGCCATTTCTTCCGGGGTTTCTTTCATTCCTCTTTGAAACCACACTTCAATCCACCCATATAGGGTGTAAGCGACATAGGCAGAGGCATAGGCGGCCTGTGCGGGTTGTTCCGGCTTTGGAGCATATATTTCAAGGAGCACATTCTTCAACAAATAGATGAGCCCACGCTCGCTCAGCAGGCCGTAGAAATCCCGGTATTTTTCCAAGTGGAGAAAGAGCTCCCTTACCATTTGCGATATCGTTTTAGGCGGGTTGCTCTCATAGGTGTCGATCCACTCCGAGAACAGCTTATGGATATAGACGTTCAAAACATCTTCTTTCACTTCAAAATTACGGTAAAAGGTTGCTCGTCCAACCTGAGCGTGGCTGCACAGCTCGCTGATGGAAATATCATTCAGCGGTTTATCTTTTAATAACTCCAAAAGAGATTCGGTAATATGGGTAATCACATAAAGGTTTCTTCCCTCGTTGCTCATAGGTGATACATTTTTACTGGTTTGTCTCATTTTTCTGCTTCTCCTTGCAAATTAACAGCCTGAATGATACAATAGTAACGCCGATACAAATGTATATTCAATATGGTATCACATAAAAATCGGAAAGTCAAGAAAAGGAAGAAATGAAATCATGACATTACTGCAAAAAAGGCTGATCATCCTGCTGGTTGTCATAATTGTTGCTGCCGTTTTGGGACGATTGGTTGTGCGTGCTTTTCTCAATCTATTGGTGGGTGGCACGCTGTTTGGAGGAAATTTCCTATGAGCAAAAGTAAAACAAAGAAAAAAGGGAGAGTTATGTGGGGATTCATCTATGTTGTGGTATTCCTTACCGCTTTTCTCGCCTCGGTGGTAATGAAAATGACCGCTGACCCGTTTCACGGGAAGTATACAGTAAAATGGGATGAAAGCGTAGGAACAGTCTATGCGGATTTGTCCTATGGGGAGGGCGCAGCGAATAAATTTGATCTCTACGTTCCTGCGGATAGCAGCCGGGACAGCTATGGTCTGGCGGTCTATCTCCATGCAGGCGGTTTTACCACCGGGGACAAGCAGGATGATCAGGCCATGCTGCAATGGCTCTGCTCCAAGGGCTATGTAGCGGCAGGTATCAACTACACTCTGAGGGATGAAGCGCATCCCGAAGCAAGCGTATACAGCCAGTCCGTGGAGATTAGGGACAGTATTCCCCATGTGATTGCCGAGGCAGAAAAGCTGGGATATAAGGTGGATAAAATGGCGATCTCCGGCGGCTCGGCTGGCGGAACACTGGCACTGCTGTATGCCTATCGGGATGCAGAGCAATCACCCGTGCCGGTGAAGATGGTGTTTGAAGCGGTTGGGCCTGCCAGCTTCCACCATGAAGATTGGAAAAACTACGGCTTGGATCAAAATACCGAAGCTGCAGCAAATTTGTTCAGTGTGATGTCGGGAAACGCTATCACGGAAGAAATGATTACATCCGGCAGTTATGACGAACAAGTCAAGGACATTTCCGCTGATATGTGGGTGAATGAAAACACGGTTCCCACCGTCTGTGCGTATGGCGCACAGGATAAGGTGTGCCCGTTTGACAGTGTCAAGCATTTGGTGAACGCTCTGGAAGCGAATGATGTGCCGCACGAATACTTTGAACTGACCCATTCCGGGCACGCTTTGCAAAACGACAACAAGCTGTATGCGGCATACATGGATGCAGTCGAAGATTATCTCGCCCGATATATACCTGTGAAGTAAATAATGATTTTTTACAGACGCTCTTGGATGCCCTAAGGCACCGGGTTGGGCGTATGGTTTGAAAGAAAATACGAGTTTGGAGGAAAACAAGTCCGTGAAAAAAGTTATGATGACAGTATTCAAAATTGTTCTTATATTAATTGCGGTGGTCGTTGTTGGGGTCGTTGCATTGATTTTATTCGCTCTGCACAAAGAATCCAATTACTATAAATACACAGAAGCAGTTGGAGCAAAAATATACGGCATTCGGGGATAAAGAAGTATCCTGTCAGGAATATGACGCAAATGATGATGTCATTGGGAAATATGCAGTTTGGTATCCCTCTGAGCTTGAAAGCAGCAATACCCAATACCCCGTTGTCATATTTGCAAATGGGACAGGAAGTACCTTGTCTACCTATAAACCGTTCCTAACGCACCTATCTTCGTGGGGCTTTATTTCTGTTGGGAACGATGATGAAAACACGAGGACTGGCGCTTCCCTGGAGGAAACGATAAAATTCCTGATTGCAGAGAACGAAAAGAAGGACAGCATTTTTTATCACAAAATCGACTTAGACAATATTGGGATTGCGGGACACTCTCAAGGTGGACCGGCGGTGTTCAACATGGTCACCAATCAGGAACACGGATCTATGGTTAAGGCCTTATATGCGGCAAGTGCAACATCATCTTACCACACAATGGTTATGGCCGATGGATGGGAATATGATATTTCAAGAGTAAATATTCCAACCTTCTTAACAGCAGGGACTGGCAGTTGGGATGCGGGGAATGCTACAAGCAAGGAGCAAGTTACCGACGATAAAAACGGCGTAGCACAGGGGATTTGCCCGCTGTGGTCTTTGCAGGAGAATTACAGCCTGCTCCCTGAAACAGTAGATAAAGTGATTGCAAGAAAGAAAAATGTAGACCATGGCGACTCATACAAGCAGTTTGACGGTTATATGACGGCATGGTTTGTGTACCATTTGCAAGGTGACACAGAAGCCGGGAAAGCGTTTGCCATTGGAGGAGAATTGTCTGCCAACAGCCTATATCAAGATGTACAGACAAATATCAATGAATAAAGTTTATGGAACAGCGCAGTTCATATGCTGTTCCAAAGATATGAAGCGGCATCCGAAGCACTTGTGGGCGAGGATGCCGAACTTCTTTCAGTATGCTCTATCAGGATGTAGGACAGGATGTAGGAAAGAATTAGTATATGCCTAATTTGAAAAAATTATATGTCATGCGTGTTTTATGGTGAAAATACCCTTGACAAATCGCTTTTCAAAAAGCCTATCTCAGCCGATATGCAAAGGAACACAGCTTCCGCAATACGGAGTTCTTTGTAGATGACGGTTACACAGGCGCAAACTTTCAAAGACCGGATTGGCAGCGCATGATGGCGCTGGTGGAAGAAGGGAAGATCGGTACGATCATCACGAAGGACATGAGCCGCATCGGTCGAAATTATTTGGAAGTTGGGATGTATACCGAGATCACATTCCCACAGAATAACGTGCGGTTCATTGCCGTCAATAGTGGTGTGGACAGTGCCAACCAGCAAGACAATGAGTTCGTCCCGTTCGTCAATATTATCAACGAATACTACGTTCGGGACGGCAGCAAGAAAGTGCGTACCTCGCTCCGGCTCAAGGGAGAATCCGGCGAACACCTGACGACTATTCCGCCGTATGGCTACGGAAAAGACCCGGATAATTCAGAGCATTGGCTCGTCGATCCGGAAGCGGCACAGGTGGTCAAGCGCATCTTTTCCCTCTGCATGGACGGGAACGGTCCGACGCAGATTGCCCGGATGCTGAAAGAGGATCATGTGTTGACGCCCACCGTTTATCAGGACAGGCAAAAACGAAAAGTCCGCTGTGCTTTGCCGGAGAATCCATACAACTGGAACGGCAGTACCGTTGCTGCAATTCTGGAACGGATGGAGTATTGCGGGCATACCGTGAACTTCAAAACGCACCGGCAGTCCTACAAAATCAAGAAGACCATCGAGAATCCACCGGAGCAATGGAAGATATTCCGCAACACCCACGAAGCCATTGTGGATGAGGAAACCTTTCAGCGGGTACAGGAGCTGCGCCGCAACAAACGCAGACCGGCAAGAACGGGCAAGAGCAACCTCTTTTCCGGCGTTGCCTACTGTGCCGATTGCGGAGAAAAAATGTACTACTGCACCTCGCGGAACTTTGAAGAACGACAGGATCATTTCGTCTGCTCTACCTCTCGCAAGAAGGGAAAAGACGTGTGCGGAACGCACTTCATCCGTGCGGTTGTTCTGGAAAAGGGCGTGCTGAAATTTCTGCAAATCCTGCTTTGGTATATCTCCGATTGTGAGGATCTGTTCCGCGATAAGCTGGGTGCAAAGCGCAAGGAGGACTTCAAGAAAGAACTCGCCGCAAAGCGCAGACAGCTCACGCAGGCACAGCGCAGGATGGAAGAGCTTGACCGTCTGTTCAAACGGCTCTATGAGGACAATATCTCTGGCAAAATCAATGATAGCCGATTTGAAAAGCTGTCCGCCGACTATGAAAATGAGCAAACAGAGCTGACGGAGAAAATGCAGCTTTTGGAACAGGAGATTGCCCAGCAGGAGGAAGAAGCCGACAGCATTGAGCAGTTCATCCTCCGGGCGAAGAAATATCCCAACTTGCAGGAACTGACGCCCGCTGTGCTGCATGATCTTGTGAACAGGGTCTATGTTTCCGCGCCGGATAAGAGCAGCGGGCAGCGAGTGCAGGATGTGCATATCAGCCTTGCCTGTATTGGTTTCCTGCCGGAGAGCATCATTGCCGAAATGCTCACTCACGCATCAAAAAGCAGAACAGCGTGACTTCCGCCACGCTGTTCTCTCTAAAGCTATAAACCTGTCTTATGCGCTGCTACCCTGCGGGGCGTACCTTTTTTGTTTCTGCATCAGAGCACCTTGGACAAAAACTCCTTGGTGCGCTCCTCCTTCGGATTGGCGAAAAAGGCGTGGGGCTCGTTCTGCTCCAGGATGTGGCCGCCGTCCATGAACAGGACTCGGGTGCCCACCTCCCGGGCAAAGCCCATCTCGTGGGTGACCACCACCATGGTCATGCCCTCGTCGGCCAGCTCCTTCATGACCTCCAGCACCTCGCCCACCATCTCGGGGTCCAGGGCGGAGGTGGGCTCATCAAAGAGCATGACCTTGGGCTTCATGGCCAGGGCCCGCACAATGGCGATGCGCTGCTTCTGGCCGCCGGAGAGCTGGTTGGGATAGGCGTCCGCCTTGTCCTCCAGATTGACCCGCTTCAGCAGGGAGAGGGCCAGCGCGTCGGCCTCCTCCTGCCCCATGAGCTTGGTCTTGACCGGGGCCAGGGTGATGTTCTTGCGGATGGTCATGTTGGGGAAGAGGTTGAAGTGCTGGAAGACCATGCCCATCTGGCGGCGGATGGCGTCGATATTCACCTTGGGGTCGGTGATGACGGTGCCGTCAAAGGTGATGGTGCCCTTGGTGGGCTGCTCCAGCAGGTTGAGGCAGCGCAGGAAGGTGGACTTTCCGGAGCCGGAGGGTCCGATGACGACCACCTTCTCCCCCTCGCGGATGGTCTCGGAGATGTCATCCAGCACCAGATTCCGCCCGAAGCGCTTGGTCAGATGTTCAACGGCGATCACTTTCCCTCAGCCTCCTCTCCATTTTGGAAAATACGATGGACAGCACCTTGGTGATGCAGAAATAGGCCACGGCAATGATGAACAGGGGGCCGAAGGCGTCGTAGGTCTTGCTCTGAATGGCGGAGTACACCTTGGTCAGGTCAGTCAGGGCGATGTAGCCCACCACGGCGGTCTCCTTCACCAGGACAATGAACTCACTGGTATAGGTGGGTAGGCAGTTCTTCAGCGCCTGGGGGAAGATGACGCTCCACATGGTCTGCACCTTGGACAGGCCCAGGGAGCGGCCGGCCTCCATCTGCCCGGGATCCACCGCGTTGATGCCGGAGCGGTAGATCTCCGCCATATAGGCCGACGAGTTCAGGCCGAAGGCGATGACCGCAACCACCATCTTGTTGTCGGTGACGTTCAGCAGCACGACATTGTACATAATCAGCAGCTGCACCACCACAGGAATGCCGCGGATGATATCGATGTAGGCCTGGGCGGGCCAGCGCAGGATTCTGTGCCGGGACATTTTCATCAGGCAGAGCACCATGCCCAGCACCGTGCTGATGCAGATGGCGCCCAGAGTGATGCCCAGGGTGACCCCCAGGCCGTCCAGATAGAGCCGCCAGCGATCCTCCACGAGGAACGCCTGGTAGAGTTTATCCCCGAAGCCGAGGAGTCCGTTCATAATATCCACGGAAAGTCTCTGCCTCCTTGTTCAGAATTGGAATGTGCGCGTGGCGCAGGAGAGCCTGCTCCGCACAGGGCGGCGCAGGCTTTCCCGTTTGACTGGTTTATGCTGTAAATTACGCGGCGGGCTTGGCGACCACGATGGACTGGATGGCCTCGTAGTAGCCGTCGGTGAAGTTGGCGTTCTTCTCCCGCTCCTCGTCCCGGGTCAGGCCGGCGGCGATGAAGTCGATGCGGCCGGACTGGAGGGCGGGGATCAGGGCGTCAAAGTCCATGTTCTCGATGGTCAGGGTATAGCCCATCTCGGCGCACAGGTACTGAGCAAAGCCCACGTCGAAGCCAGTGGGATCGCCGTTCTCGTCCAGGTACTCAAAGGGCTCGAACTCGCAGTTAGTGCCCATCACCAGGGCGCCCTTGGGGTTCTCCACGGTCTTCAGCTCGGGGAGCTGGGCGTCCTCATTCTTGGAGATGTACTTATCCACCAGAGCGTCAAAGGTGCCGTTCTCCTGGAGGGTGGCCATGGCGGTGTTGAACTCCTCGGCCAGGGCGGCGCCCGTGTCGTTCTTCTGGGTGGCGATGGCGTAGGTCTCCGTCTCCTCGGAGGCGGGGAAGTCCAGCACCATCAGCTTATCGGGGTTAGCGTCTACCAGGGACTGGGCGGGGTGGGTATCCACGATTACACAGTCCACGCGGCCGTTGATCAGCTCCATGCCGCACTGAGCCACGGCCTTAAAGGCGCTGACCTCGGCATCGGGGATGGCAGAGGCCACATCATTGCCGGTGGTGCCCTCCTGAACGGCGATTTTGGCGCCTTCCAGGTCGGCCACTGAGGTCCAGTTGGCGGGACTGTCGGCGGCGGGAGCGCCGCTTTCTGTCACAGGGGGCGTGCTGCCGGCGGGGGTTTCGTTGGTGTCGTCGCTGCCTCCGGAGCAGGCGGTCAGCAGACCGAGGGACAGAACTGCGGTCAGGCCGAGGGCGGCCAGCTTCTTACTTTTCATAGTGCATTCTCTCCTATTCCTTGTGTGCCCTGCGTGGGCTTTTTTGATGTTCTTATTATACATCATATTCATAAAAATGCAATATTTATTCATTCGTCAAAGCACACAAAAAAGAAAGGGCGGAGCCATGCGGCTCCGCCCTTTTGTCCAATCAGAGAGGAATTTAACCCTTGGTAGCGTGGAAGAACAGGAAGTTGCCCAGCGGGGTGTAGTACATGCCGTGGACATCGTCCGCCACCATGTAAGGCTGAGAGTAATAATACAGGGGGGCAATGGCCTGGTCCTCGCCCACGAGCAGATCCTCGGCCTGGTGCATCAGCTCCATACGGCCAGCAGCGTCGGAGTCGCTCAGGACCTTGGTCATGATGGCGTCGTACTCCGCGTTGGAGTAGTGAGCGTCGTTGTTGCCGTTGTCGGTCATGAACATATCCAGGAAGGACACGGGGTCGTTGTAGTCGGCAATCCAGCCGTTGCGGCAGATGCTGTAGTCGCCCTTGGAACGGGTCTCCAGGAACACGTTCCAGTCCTGGTTATTCAGAGTGACCTCAACGCCCAGGACGTTCTTCCACATGGACTGGAGGGCCTCGGCCACGGCCTGGTGCTTGTCGTCGGTGTTGTACAGGTAGGTGGTCTCGGGGAAGCCCACGCCGTTCTCATAACCGGCCTCGGCCAGCAGCTTCCGGGCCTCCTCGCAGTTGGCCTCATAGTCGTCCTTGGACACGCTCCAGTAGCTGCCGCCCACGGTGCGGAAATCGTCGCCGGAGGTACCCTCGGCGTCTACCACGCTCACGGGCACCCAGGCGTCAGCGGCAATCTCGCCGGCCTGCGTCACTTGCTCCACGATGTAGTTGCGGTCGATAGCCAGGGAGAAAGCCTTGCGCACCAGGGGATCGTTGAAGGGCTCCTTGGTGTTGTTGAAGCAGGCGTAGTAGCTGCCCAGATAGTCGCCGGGGATCACGGTGCCGTCAGTCAGCAGCGTGGCCATCTCATCCGGGGGAGGATTCTGCATGTAGTCCAGGTCGCCGTTCTTGAACGCGGTGAGCTGGGCGTTGGCATCGTCCATCAGCTTGAAGGTCAGCTTCTCCAGGGTGATGCTGGAGGCGTCATAGTAGTTCTCGTTGGGCACCATGACGATCTCGGCGTCGTGGGTCCAGGAGGCCATCTTGAACGCGCCGTTGGTCACATAGGTGCTGGGATCCTGGGTCCAGGTGGCGTTGCCCTCCACGATGTCCTCACGCAGAGGCATGCAGTTGGGGAACGCGCAGATGTCCAGGAAGTAAGGGCAGTTGTAGGTCAGAGTGACCTCAAAGGTGTGCTCGTCGGGAGCGGCGACGCCCAGCTCCTCCTTGGGCAGCTCGCCGGCGATGATCTCGTTGGCGTTCTTTACCATGGCGATAATGGTGTTGTAGGGAGAGGCGGTGGCGGGATCCACCAGGCGGCGCCAGGAGTACACGAAGTCGTTGGCGGTCACGGGCTGGCCGTCAGACCACTTGGCATCCTCACGCAGCTTGAAGGTGTAGGTATAGGTACCGTCCTCATTCGGAGTGACAGTGGGCTCCTCGGCGGCCATGCCGGGCTCCAGCACGGCGGTAGCACCGTTGCGCCCGTCGCCGGAGGGATCGCTGTCCACCCACTTGTAGAGGCCCTCAAACAGGTGGGTAATCATAACGTTGCCGTCCACAGTACGGTTCATGCTGGGATCCATGGTCTCGGGCTCGGACGCGAAGCACACGTTCAGCTCGTTCGCAGCACCGGTGGTGCCGGTCTCCACGGGAGTGCTCCCCTCGGGAGCCGGGGTGGTCTGGGTATCTCCGGTGCCGCAGCCGGCCAGCAGGGACACGGACAGCGCAGCGGTCAGGCCCAGAGCAAGGACTCTGCTCTTCTTCATTCGCTTTGTACCTCCAATCAATTGTGATCCTCTATTTTGTACCAAAATGCCCAAAAGCATTGATACACTATGTATCGCTGCCCCGTTCCGGGGCAGCGGACAGGGGTACCCCTGTCCATTGCAAAAATACATTTGTCTTTAATAGTCTACATTATAGCACATGGCAGACGCTTTGTAAAGCCGCACTTTACCAGATACTGTCTGCTCCAAATCACGGCAAGGCTCTGAAATCAGCCCAGCAGATGACAGCCAGCCCAGTAAAGTCACGGACATTTCCTGCGGGAAATGTGTCGCTTCGCTTCAACGCCGCGCCTTCCAGGGGGAACCAGTTCCCCCTGGATACGCGCCTGCGGCGCGATACCCCCTCCGCTCTCCGAGGGGGACCGAAACCGACCGTCACGTAGGGCGGGGGCTTGCCCCCGCCGTCGGCAAAACCACTGTGCCGGAACCTCGCTTACCCCAGCAGATGGCACGCAGCCCAGTGCCCAGGCGCGTGCTCCTTGAACTCCGGCACGGCCTCCTTGCACTTGTCGGTGGCGTAAGGGCAGCGGGTGTGGAACCGGCAGCCCTTGGGCGGGTGCATGGGGGAGGGAATATCGCCCTCCAGCACGATGCGCTGGCGCTGGCGGCTGACCTCGGGGTCTGGCACCGGAACGGCGGAAAGCAGGGTCTTGGTGTAGGGGTGGAGAGGATTCTTGTTGAGCTCATAGCTCTCGGCCAGCTCCACCAGGGAGCCCAGGTACATGACGCCGATGCGGTTGGAGATATGGCGCACCACCGACAGGTCGTGGGCAATGAACAGGTACGTCAGGCCCAGCTCCTGCTGCATGTCCTCCAGCATGTTGACCACCTGGGACTGGATGGACACATCCAGAGCGGAGATGGGCTCGTCGCAGACGATGAACTCGGGCTTGACTGCCAGGGCGCGGGCAATGCCCACGCGCTGCTGCTGGCCGCCGGAGAACTCGTGGGGATAGCGGTTTGCGTGCTCGGTGTTCAGGCCCACCATGCCCAGCAGCTCTTTGATCCGGTCGGTGCGCTCGGCCTTTGAGGAGCAGAGCTTATGGATGTCCAGAGCCTCGCCGATGATCTCGCCCACTGTCATGCGGGGGTCCAGAGAGGCGGAGGGGTCCTGGAAGATAATCTGCATCTTGCGGCGGTAGGGCAGCATATTGACCTGCCTGCACTTGGGAACCTTGACGTGCTGCTTCTCACCGTTCTCACCGGCGGGCCAGGGGTCCTGTCCCTCGAAAATGGTTTCGCCGCCGTACTCGATGCGGCCGGAGGTGGGGGTGTAGAGCTGGAGAATGGTTCGGCCCAGGGTGGTCTTGCCGCAGCCGGACTCGCCCACCAGACCCAGGGTCTCGCCCCGGCGGATAAAGAGGGACACGTCCTCCACCGCCTGGACGCCGGGCCCGTGAACGCCCTTGACCGGAAAGTATTTTTTCAGGTGGTCCACTTGAACCAGGATGTCATTCTTCTCACTCACGGCCGCTCACCTCCTGATCCTGTACCGGCTTCTCCTGTCCGGCCTTGTCGAGCTGATCCTGCACCCGCAGCCAGCAGGCGGAGCGGTGGCCCTCGCCCAGCTCCACGTAGGGGGGCATCTTCTGCAGGCAGATCTTCATGGCATGCTCACACCGGGGGGCGAAGGGGCAGCCCTCGGGGGGATTGAGCATGTCCACGGGCGTACCCTCGATGGGGATCAGCCGCTCATAGCTCTCGGCGTCCACGCGGGGCATGGAGCGCAGCAGGCCCACGGTGTAGGGGTGGCCGGGCTTGTAGAAGATGTCGTCTACCGGCCCCTGCTCCAC
>ERZ836760.2884-NODE-2884-length-12178-cov-6.211169_pt1 | contig 12178 bp, 12 predicted proteins | sample MGYA00519941_ERZ836760 | MGnify/ENA primary metagenome ERZ836760 (study PRJEB31850, sample SAMEA3708807) | human gut metagenome | biome: human gut; feature: human-associated habitat; material: faeces | place: China | collected 2014 ... | reverse complement strand
TAAAAGGAACAACATTATTCATACCGTATACTGTTGCACTAGAACTGAACACGATATCTTTTACATTGAATTGACGCATTACGTCTAGTAACACTAATGTTCCTGTAATATTGTTGTGATAGTATTCTAAAGGTTTTTCAACAGACTCTCCCACAGCCTTGAACCCTGCAAAATGAATCACTGAATCGATATTTTCTTTTTCAAAAAATATATTTATATCTCCTCCTTGATTTTCAGCAACCAAATGATAATCATCTGTATCAGAATTTGAATAGACTATTATCCGTTTTCTTGTTGCTTCTGCGTAATCTACAATTTTTTTTTCTTTTTTCCGCATTTTTTTGAACCTCCTAATATTTTTGTGCAACTTATTATAATACAAATTAAATATTATGTCAAATAGTTATATATAATAACTATAATAAATTTTTATAATAGACTTGCTCATTTTCCTATTTTATTGTAATATAATACAGTAAGATTAATGTCATGCAAGTTAAAATAGTTTTAGAAAGGAGTTTTAATTAAGTTTAGCGCCTGAACACAAGCTTTTATTGTGTTGACGAGGTTCAAAGTTATCGAATTTTCGGCGGATGCTTTGATGGCTTACTTATAGTCATTAGTATTATACAAAAAATTGTAGTGATACAATAACAAAAGATAATACACATAAGTTTTATTTGCATGCCTTAATTCCAAAATATTTAGGAGGTTTATTATGTGTGGAATTGTAGGTTATATAGGAAAACAAAAAGCTAGTCCAATTTTAATTAATGGACTTATTAGATTAGAATATAGAGGTTATGATTCAGCTGGTATTTCAACTATTGAATCTAACGGTCTATCAATTATGAAAAATAAAGGAAGAGTAAAAAACTTATATGATTTAGAGGGTATTGATAAATTAGAAGGAACTATTGGTATAGCTCATACTAGATGGGCAACTCATGGAAAGCCATCAAAAGAAAATGCTCACCCTCATCAAGATAATTCAAAAACTTTTAGTGTTGTACACAATGGAATTGTTGAAAATTATAATGATTTAAGAAAATTTTTAACTGATAATGGATATAATTTTCTTTCAGAAACAGATACTGAAATAATACCAAATTTAATTGATTTTTATTATAAAAAAGATAATAAAAACACCAATATAAATAAATTTTTAACAGCAGTAAAAAATGCTTGTTCAGATTTAAAAGGAAGTTTTGCACTAGAAATTATATGCAAAGACTTTCCAGATAATATGATTGTAGTTAGAAAAGATAGTCCTTTAGTAATAGGAAAAGGTGATGGGGAAAATTATATTTCTTCTGATATTCCTGCTATATTATCTTTTACTAGAAATTTCTATTTATTAAATGATTACGAATTTTCACTACTTTCAAGAGATGATATTAAATTTTATGATAAAAATTTAAATCCAATAGATAAAAAGACAAAAACTATTGAATGGGATGCTACAAGTAGTGAAAAAAATGGTTTTGATGATTTTATGTTAAAAGAAATTTATGAACAACCCACCTCAATTAGAGAAACTATTGGCTCAAAATTTAGTGAAAACTCTAAATGTGAATTTGAAGAATTAAATTTTTCAAAAGAATATTTAAGTAGTATTAATAAAATATATATAGTAGCTTGTGGAACTGCAATGCATGCTGGATTAGTTGCCAAAAATGCTATGGAAAAACTATGCAAAATAAGTACAGAAGTTGATATTGCTTCTGAATTTAGATATAGAGAGCCATTAATTGATAGTAAAACGTTGTGCATTTTCATTTCACAATCAGGTGAAACTGCTGATACTATTGCTGCTTTAAAATTATCTAAACAAAAAGGTGCAAAAACTATTGCCATTTCTAATGTTATAGGAAGTTCAATAACTAGAGAATCAGACTACTCTTTATATACACATGCAGGTCCAGAAATAGCTGTTGCTTCAACTAAAGCATATACTTCTCAAGTAATATTATTAGTAATTCTTGCAATTTACTTTGCTGAAATCTTAGGAATTGAAGAAAAAGCTCTAACTAATTTAAAGAAAGAAATCTTAGAATTACCAAAAAAAATTGAGGAAACTTTATCAGTTTCTGAAAGTGTAAAAAATATTGCAAAAACTATATTTCAAGAAAAAGATATATTCTTTTTAGGAAGGGGAATTGATGAAGCAGTCGCAAGAGAAGGTTGTTTGAAGTTAAAAGAAATTTCTTATATCCACTCTGAAAGCTATCCAGCTGGAGAATTAAAACATGGGCCTATCGCTTTAATTGAAAATGGAATTACTGTTATTGGAATATTAACAGATTCTAATTTAGTTGAAAAATCTATTAGCAATCTTCAAGAAGTAATTACCCGTGGAGCAAAAACATTAGTTATCACTAATCAAAAATTAAATAAGGATTTATTTGATTTTGTTATTGAAATACCTGAAACTAATAGCTTTGTTTCACCAATATTATCTATTATTCCTTTACAATTGCTTTCTTATTACATTTCAAAAGAAAAAGGATTAGATGTTGATAAACCTAGAAATCTTGCAAAATCAGTAACTGTGGAATAGAAAATGATTTTGGGGTCGGAGTGAAAAATCACTCCGACCCCAAAATCATCTTTTTTTCTTTCTCTTGCTGATTTTTGCCTCCGACCCCAAAATCATTGTATCAACAATTTTATTATAACTATTAATACTGCCCCTGGTATTCCTAATAGTCCAACTATTATACTTGTAAAAATATTTAAACCAATATGAAAATTATACATACTCCCTATCAAATTAATTATATATATACTAATTCCTCCTAAAATGGAGTTAAAAACTAATTTAAGTATTTTCTTTATTGGTACTATAAATATCCTACCAAAAAGAAATATAAAGCATATACATGCTAAATATGTTAATATATTAAAGCTCATAAATCCCTCCCCACATAAAAATAATAATCATTAGTTATTATCATTTTTATGTTTGAAATAGGACATATATTACTTTTCTAACTCACTTCCTCATTATCTTCTAAATACAGATATTTCATTTCTCCTATCATATCAACTGCAATTCCTTTTGTTTTTGCAAGTTTTATCAAGTAATTTAATTTTGCTTGATTTGCTTTCATTTGATAAATATAATAATCTATCAAATCATCATTTGCAAATTCATAATTTATATCAGCAGTTTTTATTTCTTCTTTAGTTAATATAATATTTCTTATTAATTCAATTTCTTTTTGAATCTCTGTTTTAGTTACTATTTCCTGTTCTTTTAAATATTCTTGTCCATAATTCATTCACATTTACCTCTTTCCAATTTTTGTATTATTATATTCTCTTTTGATATTTTTATACATAGCTTTTTTATTTTCTCATTTCCTTATTTTCTAAACATCTTATAGTTTAAATTATTTTATTGCTACATATAAAATTATTTTTTTCTTTTACCATATATATAATTTTTCGTATATAACCAGTAAAATTAATATTTTTAAAAAAACTGTAATAAGTTTGCTTATTTAGATTCAATCTTTTCTTACAAATTTCCCTAAAAGACTTGTTTTTTTCGCTATTTTATAAGATAATATATATGTATAGATTTGTTTTTGAAAGGATAATTTTAATGAAAATAATAGACAAATTTTTAAAAAAATTAAATACAAGTAGAAATACTTTTGCAACATATATATTAACTTTAATTACCATATATTTAGTAGTTGATAGATTAGTTGAAATGCTATTAATGATATTTACAGGAGTTTCTTATTCATATTGGGGACCTATTCAATATACTTTTGCACTTGCTTGTCCTATTTTTGCATTCCTATTTTCTGGTTCTTCAGAATTTACAGGATCTAAAAATAAAAAGGTTTCAGTTTTCTATGTATTCACAATAGCATTATATATAATAGCACTTTCTATGTTTACTCAATGGCTTAATATGGGTGTTTGGTTATTAATGCTTTCAGTACCAAATTATGTAGAAATTATAACTGACTTTGCTGATGTAGTTAGACCTGCTTTTATAAGTATTTCACTATTTTTGCCACTTGCTACATTTTTTCCATTTTTCAAAGGTCTATATTTTGGTGTAAATGATAACCTTGATCAAGTTCGTTCAATTTGGGATTATGGTGGAATTGATTTATCTGATAAAACTAAAAATCGTGGAACTTACACTTGTGAGGTTTATTTATGTTCAGATGATGAAACAGGAAAAAACATAACAATTCCTGAAGCTTCTAGATATCAATCATTATTTGTATGTGGTGGTTCTGGAAGTGGGAAAACATCTTTAGTATTTGAACCTCTTATTGCTAGAGATATTGAAAGAAAATATTTCTTTAGGGAAGTTTCTAAAGAAATGGGAATAACTGCTTTAAAAACTCATATTGCATATCTAGATAAACCTTATAATAATGAGTATCTAAATAAAAATTTCAGATTAAACATGTTGCATCCAGTTGAAGGAAAAGAAGAAGTTTATAATGCTTATATGAAAAAACTTATTTTAGGAAAAGAAAATGGAAATAATATTTATAAAAATTTAGGATTAACTGCAATGTCACCTGATTATGAGTTAATTCAACATATGCAAGATGTTTGTGAAAATTATGGTTTTGAATATAATATAATTGACCCTAATAATTCAAATTCGATTGGATTAAATCCATTTATTTATGATGACCCAACAAAAATAGCTTTAACAATTTCATCAACATTAAAAACAATGTTTGTTAATTCACATGAATCAGAAGAAATCTTTAGAGAAGATTTTACTATACAAGCAATTGAAAATTTAGCTATAATATTAAAAGAAATGTATCCTAGAATGAATGAGGGTTCATTACCTAATATGTATGATATGTTAAAAATGTTTACCAATTTTGACTTAATCGAAAAAATGTGTGAAATATTAGCCCATGATGAAGATTTAAAAGAAAAATATGCTGTTCAACTTGCATATTTTAGAAAACATTTCTATAAAAACTCTTCAAGTAAAGAACAAACTGAAAAATATATTACACCTGCAATTGCACAACTAGACAATATCCTTAGAATTCCTGGAGTAAAATCAATTTTGTGTAACAGGCATAACAATATAAATTTTGACGATTGCTTAAAAAATGGTGAAATAACATTTATTTGTACAAGACGAGGAGATTTAGGAGCTTCAGCTCATAAGGCATTCGGATTATTCTTCTTAATTTCAATGCAAAATGCTGTTTTAAGAAGACCTGGAACAGAAAATACTAGAGTTCCAAACTTCTTATATATAGATGAATTTCCAGATTTTATTTGTAAAGCTACTGAAGCAATATTTACAATGTATAGAAAATATAAAGTAGGAACTGTTATTTCAGCACAAAACTTAGCACAATTAAGTGACTCACCTGAAAAAGCTAGTCAAAGAAACACTCTTCTAGCTAACTGTGCTAATAAAATATTCACTGGAAATGGAGTTATTGAAGAACTTGACTGGTGGTCTTTTGAATTTGGTAAGAAAAGAGAATGGGCTTTTAGTAATACTATAGATTTTAAAACGGGAGAATATGATTCAAAACATGGAAATGTACAATGGAAATTTGTAGATTATTTCTCTTCTGGAAAATTACAAGGTTCTCTTACAGATAAAAAATGTGCTTATAAAGTAAAAGATTTAGGTGGTAAATTCTTAGTTGGCCTTGGTAAATTTAATTACCTAGAAGCTAAATATAAAGAACGTCAAAAAATAAAATTATTTGATTTTGGTAAATACTCTGATGGTGTTACTACTGCTACTGAAGATGATAATGATATAAGAAGAAAAAAATTCGATATAAAAAATCTTGATTTTACTGATGAAAGAAATGAAATTGACCCTATTCAAACTGATACAACAGATTCAAAATTCTTATTTGATAATGACAATGCTGTAATAGTTAACTTGAAAAAAGGAAATCCAAATAATTAAAATTTATAATAAAAAACTATCGATTGATAGTTTTTTATTTTTCTCATTTATATACATACTTTGGGCAAATAAGGAATAAATAAAACAACACATCTTTGCTTTGGTCGGCAGATGTGTTGTTTTCTCCTATATTACTTGTAAATTAAAAATCTGTAATACAATTCCTGAAACTACACCAATTACATATAACAATAAAGTAATCTTTATATTTTCTTTTATTCCTTTATTAGTCTTAAATAATACTGCTAGTCCTACTCCAGCTCCTACTAATAAACCTGAAATCATTGTAGCTGCTGTAATCATATTTTCTAAATACATTTGTGTTATTAATACAGAAGAAGCACAGTTTGGTATTAAACCTATTAATCCTGCTATCATTGGACCTAATATTGGTCTATTTAGCATAAATCCTGCTATTGTTTCTTCTCCTATAAAATATATTGCTAAATTAATAACTGATGTTATTATTAAAATAAATAAAAATATGCTAACAGTATGTTTAGTTGCTGATTTTACAATTCCATGTTCACAATCACAATGTTCTTTTTCGCATAAATCTACTATTTTTTCCTCTTCTTCTTTTCCCTTATTTTTTAGTCTAATAACAAAATCTATTATAAATCCTGCTATCATTCCTATTAATAATTTTATTCCTAAAATCTTTAATATAACCCAAATTGAAACTCCCTCTGATATAAATATCGGTAACATTTCATCAGAAGTAGATAAATATACTGCTATTAAAGTTCCTAATGTAATGACTCTTGCTGAGTATAGATTAGTTGCTGATACCGAAAATCCACATTGTGGAAATACTCCTAAAATACTTCCTATTAATGGTCCAAATTTTCCTGATTTTTTTATTGTATTTTTCGTTTTCTCTTTAGTCTTGTGTTCTATATATTCCATTATTAAATATGTTAAAAACAAAAATGGAATTAATTTTATACTATCTATTATTGCATCTTGAAAGACTTCTAACATTTTTTATCTTATATAACCAATTATATAGAAATATTAATCTATTTAATTGATTAATCCCTCCTATTCTTTTTCTTTAGCAATAATATTATCATATTATTAAGAGTTTTGCAACATTTCTACTCTTAATAATATATCGCAAAACTCTTCTATAATTCTTAATTTATTCATTTATTTAGTTCTTATATTTTATCTTCTTCTGTATCTACCACAAATACATCCTGTTCTTCCATTATTATTAGAATTTGGTATTACATTTATTCTTGTGTCTACTATATCATCATTTCTACAAGAACAATCACCATTCCTTACTCTTATCACACCATTTATAATATTAGTGTTTTGACAACTACAATTCCAATTTCCTGTTTCTTGACAATTACCATTTGAATTTATTGTTAATAAGTCATTTCTTCCATCATCCATATTACAACAATTTGAATTATTTCCACATCTACTATTTATAGTTAATAAATCACCATTATTATTTTGGTTGCAATTACTACTTATTGTTAATAAATTGCCATTATTATTTTGATTACAATTACTTCTTATTGTTAATAATTCGTTAGAGTTTCCCATATCATTACAATTATCATTTCTTCTATCACAACAATTATTTCTTTCTCTTCTACATTCATTGCTATTTTCTCTGAGCCACTTACATATTAAACATGTAATAAATGCCGTTATATAACTTATTATTGCATATATAATAGTAATAACTAGAATAATTAAATTATTAACTATAAAGGCTAATAACAGACCAATTACAAATATTATCGATGCAACTAATATTGGGTTTTTTAAAATTTTTTGTAAAGCTATAGATATAATAATAACTGCTAGTGGAAATGCAAAAAATATAAGTAAAAATTCCATAATTTTTCTCCTTTTCTTTTTACTTTATTTTATGCATTTTTCTTATATATGGTTAACGAAAAATTTAATTATATTCAACTTTTAATAGATATAACCCCTGTGGTGGCATTGTTTTTCCTGCATTTTCTCTTTTTTCTGATTTTATTATTTCTTTTATTTCTTGTGGCTTAATTTTTCCTGTTCCTACTTCTACTAATGTTCCTACTATTATTCTGACCATGTTATATAAAAAACCATTACCTGTTAATTCTATATATATCTTATTATCTTCCTTTTCAATAACCTCTGCTTTATAAATCGTTCTTACACTGCTTTTACTACTTGTACCACTGGCTTTAAAGGCTTTGAAATCGTGTTCCCCTTCAAAGTATTTTATTGCTTCTTTCATTTTTTCTATGTCTAATTTCATAGGAATATGTGTTTCAAAATTCCTATAAATTGCCGTACCATATTCTGAATTATTTATAATATATCTATATGTTTTTCTTTTACAACTTAATCTACTATGAAATCTTTCATCTACCTCTTCTGCCGATTTTATTATTATTGATTTTTTTAAATTAGAGTTAATAGCTATTGGGAATTTTTCTATTGGAATATTAGAATTTGTTTTAAAATTAGCAACTTGTCCAATAGCATGCACTCCTGCATCTGTTCTTCCTGATGCCATTAAATCTACTTTTTCGCCTGTTATCCTTTCTATTGCCTGTTCTATTGTTCCTTGAATATTCAATTTGTTTGGTTGTTTTTGCCAACCGTTAAAGTCTTTTCCATCATATTCTATGGTTAATCTTATATTTCTCACTTTTTCCTCACTTAACATTTATTTTTAACTAGAATTTTTATAAAATTTTAGGTCACTCCTTGTATATAGAGCAACCTATCTTAATTTTTATTACTACACATTTTTATTATCGTTTTCTTTTGTATTTTCTTTATCATTTGCAGAATTTCTTAAGTTTTCTCTTATTTGCATTATTTTATTTTTTCTTTCTTTCTTTTCTACTGCAAATCTTTTTGTCACTACATTACTAATTAATATTTTCTTTAATGTATCTTCTCTAACATCTGCTATTAAAGTACCATCTTTTGCAATAGATATTTTTCCTGTTTCTTCTGAAACTACTACTACTATACTATCTGATTCCTTTGAAATTCCAATTGCTGCTCTATGTCTTGTTCCTAATTCTTTTGCTATATCCTTATCATCTGCCAATGGTAATACACATGCTGCTGCTGCGATTTTATTTCCTGAAATTACAACTGCCCCATCATGTAGTGGTGTTTTTGGCTCAAATATATTTACTAAAAGTTGTGGAGATACATCTGCATTTAGGGGAATTCCTCCTGATATGATGTCTTGTATTTTTATATCTCTTTCTATAACTATTAATGCTCCTGTTTTTGCTTTGGCAAGTTCTGTTGCTGCTATTACAACTTTATAAATATCTTCTTTTGTTTTAGTTGCTAAATCTTTATCTATTCCAAAAAACTTTGTAAGTTTATTTGTTCCTAATTGTTCTAATCCTCTTCTAAGTTCAGGCTGGAATATAACTATTATTGCTATAACTCCTAAATTCATTATTCCAGTTAAAATCCAATTTAGAATTTTAAGGTTTAATAATCCACTTATCCAAGTAACTACGATTAATAACGCAATTCCCTTTATTAATTGCCATGCCCTAGAACCTTTAACTACTTTTAGAAAACAATATATTAAAAATATAACTATTGCTATATCTAATATTAATGTTACTAATTCAAAAGGATTTTCTTGTAAAGATTTGATATAACTTAATATGTTATCTTTGTAGAAATCTTCCCAATTCATTCCAAAATCAATTATCATATTTCATCCCTTCTTCTATTACATTAGTGCAAATATTAGTGTTGATGCTCCTGCTAATAACATTAATAATGCTAATATTCCAGCCATTACTTTTACAAATATTTGTCCTTTATCATATCTTTTTGTTTCTTGTTTTTCCTTTTTCATATCCTCAACTCCTCATATATTATAAATATATTCCTTTAAAATTTATTAATACAAAATAAATTATAACATATATTTATATCTTTTTAAATAGTTTTATTAATTTAAGTTTTGGTATTTTTTATATGGTGGTTACAATTCATAGTTTAATAATTCCCATGTTTTTTAGAATAGTAAGCTTTTTATATTATCTTTTAAAATTCTAAATGTGCTAGAATTTTATATTTTTAATTTTAACTAATAATTGAAATTATAGTTTTCATTTTTTCTACTTTCTCACTTGAATATTTAAATATTTCTAATATTCTTTTTTGTGCTTGTAAAACTAAATTTTCTTCATTGACAAATATCTCTGCAATCTCTTCTCCTTTTTTTACATAGTCTCCTACTTTTTTCTTTATTTTTACTCCAACTGTGTTATCAATTTCATCTTCTTTTCTGATTCTTCCAGCTCCTAAGTTACATACTAATTTTCCTATTTCTTTTGCATTAATGCTACTAATATATCCTTCTTCTAAACTATATATCTTTTCTACATATTTAACTCTTTCAAATTTACTTGTATCTTCTAAATATTCTATATTTCCACCTTGTTTTTCTACTAACTCTAAAAATTTATTGAAAGCCTTTCCATTTAATATATTTCCCATTAATATTTCTTTATTTTTACCTATATCATTTCCTTTTCCTGCTAATTTCATCATATTAGCCCCTAATTCTAATACAACTTCTTTTACATCTTCTGGCATATTTCCTTTTAGAGCTTCTACTGCTTCTATTACTTCTAAATTATTTCCAACTGAAATACCTAGTGGCTCATCCATATTTGTAAGTACACATACTGTTTCTCTATCTACTAGTTCTCCTATTTTTATCATTTCATTTGCTAATTCTTTAGCATCTTGTAGATTTTTCATAAATGCTCCTCTACCTACTGTAACATCTATTACTATCTTTTCAGCTCCACTTGCTATTTTTTTACTCATTATACTAGAAGCAATTAGTGGTATACTTTCCACACAAGAAATACTGTCTCTCAATGCATATATTTTCTTATCAGCTGGTGCCAAATTTAATGTTTGAGATATCATACTTATTCCTATTTCTTCCACATTTTGTACAAAAGTGTTCATATCTATATTAGTTCTATAACCTGGTATAGATTCTAGTTTATCTACTGTGCCACCAGTAAATCCAAGTCCTCTTCCTGACATTTTTGCAACAGGTACCCCGAACAGATGCAACTAATGGTAGTAAAATTAATGAAACCTTATCTCCTACTCCTCCTGTTGAATGTTTATCAACTATTATTCCTTGTAGCTTAGATAAATCTAATATTTCTCCTGAATTTGCCATTGCCATTGTTAAATATGTCGTTTCTTGTTTTGTCATTCCATTTAAAAATATTGCCATTATCAATGCTGATGCTTGATAATCTGCAATATTACCATTTGTATATTCTGTTATGAAAAATTGTATTTCTTCTTTGGTTAATTCTTTTTTATCTCTTTTCTTTTCTATAATTTCTAGGATATTCATCTTTTGCTCTCCTTTTTATTATAATTAATTATCTACTTTTATATTATTTTACTGAATTTATGCAATAAAATATTCTTTCTAGAATACTTTATACAATAATAATTAGAAACATAATTTATTATTTGAGCTAACATTTCTATTATTTTTCTCTAATTTATACAAAATTTTTTGTAAAACTCCTTCTATGTATTGGACATAAACCATATTCTTTTATTGCTGCTATATGTTTAGCTGTTCCATACCCTTTATGTGAAGAAAAACCATATTGAGGATAAATTTCATTCCACTCCCTCATTATTCTATCCCTAGTTACTTTTGCTAAAATTGATGCTGCTGATATATTATAACATTTAGCATCTCCTTTAACTATTGAATCATATGGTATTCCACTTGTATCTATATGAGTAAGTGCGTCTACAAGTATCAAATTAGGTTTTACATCTAAGCCTCTTACTACTTCTGCCACTCCCTGTTTAGTTGCATTTAAAATGTTTATATCATCAATTACATCTTGTCCAATTATTGCAACAGAATAACTTATTGCTTCTTCAATTATTAAATCATATAATTTTTCTCTTTTCTTTTCTGAAACTTTTTTTGAGTCATTTACTCCTTCTATCATTGAATCTTTTGGCATAATAACTCCAGCAACTACAACGGGTCCTGCTAATGGCCCTCTTCCTGCTTCATCTATTCCACATATATTTTCAAAACCTTTATTATATAAATCTTTTTCTATTTTTTTTAATTCTAATAATCTTTCTAGTTCTTTTTCTTTCAATTTTGCTACCGTTCCTTCCATTCATAGTTTAGATAAGAATATATATTATATAAATTTTTAC
>ERZ836760.2879-NODE-2879-length-12189-cov-2.745508_pt1 | contig 12189 bp, 9 predicted proteins | sample MGYA00519941_ERZ836760 | MGnify/ENA primary metagenome ERZ836760 (study PRJEB31850, sample SAMEA3708807) | human gut metagenome | biome: human gut; feature: human-associated habitat; material: faeces | place: China | collected 2014 ... | reverse complement strand
CAAGGTGGACGATCCTCGCTTCGCCATCTGCGACTACCTGGAAAACGGCGTGGTCGACGAGTTCCACATCTACACCGAGCTGTTCAAGCGCCGCGGCGTGGACTGCGTCGTGGCCGATGTGCGCGACCTGAGCTTCGACGGCGAAACGCTGCGCGACGCCGAAGGCAAGCCCGTCAACGCCATCTGGCGCCGCTGCGTCACGAACGACGTCATCGACCATTGGGACGACTCGCAGCAGCTCATTGAAGCCGTCCGCGCGGAGAAGGTTGCGCTCATCGGCAGCTTCGCCGGACACATCGTGCACGACAAGCAGATATTCAAAGCTCTGTTCGACAAGCGCACCATCGAGTTCTTGGACGCCGACGAGATCTCGTTCGTCGAGAGAACCGTGCCCCTGACCGCGTTCTTGGACGACGACCACGTCAACGTCGATCAGATCCGCGCGAACAAGGACGAATGGATCATCAAGCCCACCGACCACTACGGGGCCGACGATGTCTACGCAGGCTGCGCCGTTTCGCCCGAACGCTGGGAAGAGCTGGTCGACCGCTTCGCGAACGGACGCGCGGGCTACCCCTTCATCGTGCAGCGCTACATCCGCCCCTTCAAGACGCTCACGCTGCCGCCGGACACGGGGATAGACGGGCTTTCCGACGACCAGGTGCCCTTCGATCCGCAGATGTACAACAACCTGAACGGCCTGTACCTGTACGACGGCGTGTTCCAGGGCGTGTTCAGCCGCTTGGGGCCCCTGCCCACCATCTCGAAGGACATGCAGGGCATGACCGCCGCCACCATCTGGGTTGACAAGGACTAAGGGAGCCGAAGATGCCGTCGCACGAAACAAGGCGCGGGGCAAAGCACGGCCTTGCGCAGGGGATTGCCGCCATCGCCCTAGCCGTCACGTTCGTGGCGGCGGGGCTCGGCGCGTGCTGCTTGCCGCAAACCACCGGCATGCTGGCCGGCATGTTCAGCGGCGCGGACAACCCGTCGACGCCGTTCTCGCACGACGATCTGGTGCAAGCCGCCGTCGCAACGCGCGACTACACCGTGGGGTCCAACGACCGGGAAGCCGTGTTCGCCGCGCTGCGCGACGTCAACCGCAACGCGCAGACGCCCTACGCCGAAGCCGACGAAACAGCCCTTGCCGCCGCGCCCGACGCCTACACGCTCAACCCCGAAGCGCTCTCGCACCTCGACGACGTGCACCGCGTGATAGCGGCTGCGGGCGTCGCTTTTGCCGCCGTTGCCCTCGCCGCTGTCGCGTTCTGCGTTTACCTGGGCATACGCGCTGGCAAACGGGCTGTGGGCGGCGCGCTGGCCTGCGCGGGGATCGTCGTGCTGGCCGTGTTCGCCGCGCTGTCCGCCTGGGTGGTCGTCGACTTCAACGGCTTTTTCGCCGCGTTCCACTCGCTGTTCTTCGCCGACGGAACCTGGACGTTCTCGTACGAGTCGCTGCTCATCACCATGTACCCGCCCGCATTCTGGATGGGAATGGGGGCCGTCTGGCTGACGGTCACGGGCGCGCTGTCCCTGATCGCCGCGTTCACGGGAACGGCGCTGCGGCGCCGGAGCCTTCCCCGTTAAGAAAGCGGACGGCGAGGTTCTCGGCGCTGCGCGACCCGTGCGCGAGCAGCTTCCTGCTGCTGCTCGGTCGAGCATTTTGAGTGAGGATGGGCCAGCCGCGGTTTGCTCCGGCCTTCGGGTTGTCTATACTTGCAAGCACCGCCGAAGCCCGCGCTTCGGCTTGAACATGACGTTATTCAACTGGAGGATTACCACGGCTATGACAGACGAGAAGAAAGTTCGCGTTCGATTCGCCCCGTCGCCTACCGGGCGGCTGCACGTAGGCGGAGCCCGTACGGCCATCTACAACTGGGCGTTCGCCCGCGCGATGGGCGGCGACTTCATCCTGCGCATCGAAGACACCGACCCCGAGCGCTCCACCAAAGAAAACGTGCAGGTCATCCTCAATGCCATGAAGTGGCTCGGCCTTGACTGGGACGAAGGCCCCGAGGTGGGCGGCCAGGCCGGACCGTACTTCCAAACCCAGCGTATGGACACGTACGCCGCAGCGCTCGAACTCATGAAAGAGCGCGGCAGCGTGTACCCCTGCTTCTGCACGAAAGAAGAGCTCGACGCCAAGCGCGCCGCAGCCGAGGCGAACGAAGGCGGCTACGCCGGCTACGACCGCACCTGTCGCTGCATCGACCCCGCTGACGCAGCTGCGCGCATCGCCGCAGGCGAGCCGCACGTGTGGCGTTTGCGCGTGCCCGAGAACCACGGCCCCATCGAGTTCGACGACGCCGTGTACGGCCACGTGAGCTTCCCGGCCGAAGTGATGGACGACATGATCGTCGTGCGCACGGACGGCTCCCCCACCTACAACTTCGCCGTGGTGTGCGACGACGCGAACATGGGCGTCACGCACGTCATCCGCGGCGACGACCACCTGTCCAACACGCCGCGCCAGATCCTCATCTACGAGGCGCTCGGCTTCGACGTGCCCACGTTCGCGCACCTGTCGATGATCCTGGGGCCGGACGGCAAGAAGCTGTCGAAGCGCCACGGCGCGGCCTCGGTCGAGGAGTTCTGCGAGCGCGGCTACCTGCCCGACGCCATGGTGAACTTCCTGGCACTTCTGGGCTGGTCGCTCGACGGCGAGACGACGCTCGTCGACCGCGCCACCCTGTGCGAGCGCTTCAGCCTGGACCGCGTGACCAAGAAAGACGCCGTGTTCGACGAGACGAAGCTGGACTGGATGAACGGCCAGTACATCAAGGACATGGGCGCGAACGCCTGGGTGCAGGCGTCGCTTCCCTGGCTGCTGGAGCTGGGCGCCACGCCGGAGGACATCTCTGCGCGCGCCGAGTTCTACCTGGGGCTGTATCCCCTGGTGGCGGAACGCCTGACGCGCCTCGACGACGTGGTTTCCAAGCTGGGCTTCATGTTCTGGGGACCCGAAGTGCGCGAACTTGACGAAAAGAGCGTCAACAAGGTGCTCAAGAAGGAGGGCGCTCGCGCCGACGAAGCTCTGGCGGCCTGCCGCGGCGTGCTTGCCGACCAAAGCGTGGCCTGGGAAGCCGAAGCGCTGCAGGAAGCATGCCGCGCCATGGGCGAGCAGCTGGAACTGAAGCCGAAGCTGCTGTTCCAGCCCCTGCGCGTGGCCGTATGCGGCAACATGGTGTCGCCGCCGCTGTTCGAGAGCATCGAGCTTCTGCCGCGCGAGGACGTGCTTGCGCGCATCGACCAGGTGGCAAGCGAGGCGTTCGGTGGCTGAAGTCGCCGACAACACGCAGGATGAGCGGACCGTGCACCCGCAGCGCATTCTTGTGCTGCGGGATTTCTGCACGCGATTCCGGGGCTCGGCATGCGACCGCTGCGCACGCGCATGCCCCCACGGCGCCATTGAATTCGACTCCGAGGAACTGCCCGTCATCGATGCGCAAGCCTGCACGAACTGCGGCATCTGCCTGGGAATCTGCGACGCGTTCACCTCTACGCGCGTGACGATGATCGACCTGCACGCCCGCGTGCGGCGCATCGCCCTGCGCGGCGAGGACGTGGTGATCACCTGCAAGGAGAACATCTTCCCCGGATTCCAGCCTGCCGCCAACGTGGTGGTGCTGCCCTGCCTGGCCACGCTTTCCCCGGAGTTCTGGACGCTCGTTTTGGCCGAGAACATCCCCGTGAGCATCGCGGGGGACCTAGCTTACTGCGCAGACTGCGACCGGGCGGGAGAGTTCGGCGAAATGCTGTTCACGCACGCCATTGCCACGGCGGAGCAGTGGACGGGACGCAAGGTGGGCTACCTTGAAACAATCCCTGAAAAGGAGAACCTGGTCAAAGATCTGGCGAATCCCGAAGGGGTCGATCGACGCAGCGCGTTCACGAATCTGGCGGCCGACGTGGCAGACGTCGCCTCGGGCAAGCGCCGTCTGCGCAACTCGGACGTTTTGCAGCAATTTTACGAGCGCAAGGAGCGCGCACGGGCGCGAGCGCGGCTCAACCTCAACGAAAGCCCGCAGTTCAACGACTTCGCCCCCGAAGGACACACGAAGCAGACCATGCATCCCAAACGGCGCATGCTGCTCGAAGCCATCGACCGCGAGCCCGCCATCGCTCCGAACATACCGGTTGTCATATCCTGCACCGACCGTGCGCTGTGCACGAACGCGCTTGACTGCGCGGCCGTCTGCCCGACCGGCGCGCGCTACCCAGACCCCGCAGACGGGACGCTTGCTTTCGATGCACGCTACTGCATAGGCTGCGGCCTGTGCGTAAGCGCCTGCGCGCAAGGAGCCGTGCAATTGATCGAGGAAAGCGCCGAAGTTTTCCTTACCGAAGAAGCTGGGTGCGAACAAGCCTAGCAAAGCCCGCGACACGTCACCGCACGCCGCAACGAAGAGTTTCAGGAGGGTCACATGAACGAACCCGAGCGCCCCGAGGGCGACCAGCAAAACGACCAGCCCGCGCCGCCTTACGGCCAGCAGCCCTACAGCAGCACGAGCCAGCTGCCGCAGCCCCCGACATACGGCGGCCCCCAGCCGCAGCAGCCGCAATCCCCCTACGCCGGCGCGCCCTCGCCGCACTACGCGTCGGCGGGCCAGCCGCCGCAGCCGCAGCCCCCGTACCCCGTGCAGCCTCCCTACCCGGCCTACCCGGCCGCCGCGCAGCCACCGCAAAAGAAGAAGGTATGGCCTTGGGTGCTCTGCGGGTGCCTGCTGGCGTTCGTTTTGGGCGTTGGCGGATGCGTCGGCTGCGTAGCGTGCGGAGCCCTGTACTTCGATCGCAGCTACAACGATTCGTTCGACCCTCGCTACGACGGACCGGGATACGGGTACAACCATTCCTACGAAAATGGCAACCCGGACGACTACGGCACCAGCCGCTACGAAGGGCTTACGCTCGAGGATATCGAGAAAGCGGTGGGCGATCTTCCGAGCACCGTCGAGGACGGTCGCTGCACAGCCGGCGTGTACCAGATAGGCCCGGGAAAGGACATCGAGCCGGGACTCTACTTCCTCGAAGGAAGCTCGGATGCCGAGGGCACCTACTACGTGTTCGATCGCGACGACGACACGGGAACCTATTCGCTTGAGCTGGCGGTCTCGTATTTCGGCAACTACTTCGCACAGCTTGAGGCCGGCGACGCGATCGCCTTCCTGCCCGGCAAAGACGAGCTGCGCATGTACCCGAGCAAGGCGGCGAGCTTCGCCCCCGCGGCTCCCTACGAGAACGGGCTGTATCGCGTGGGAGTCGATATCCCCGCCGGAACGTACACCGTCACGGTGAGCGCCGAGGCGTCCGCGAACGCATCGCAGGACAGCGCGGCGTTCGTCATGAAGGATCTCGACTTCGACAGCGATTCCATTACGCAGACGAAGTACGTGATCGCAGGGGGATCCCAAACCGTTACCGTGACGGACGGCGATTACCTGGAGCTGTACGCCGCCGTTGCAACTCCCGCGGAATAAACCCGACCGCACATTGACGCAACCTCGCAACGCCCCGGCTTCGTCGGGGCGTTCGCATCGAGTACCCGGAAAAGGAGACGCCCATGCTTTCCGAAAACCCTTCCCTTGAAGAAATCGCAGCCGTGTTCGAGAACGATCGCTTCGCCACCCAAGCAGCTGGCTGCCGCGTGGTCGAAGGATGCAGGGGACGAGCCGTGTGCGACATGAAACTGTCGGACGTGCACCGAAACGCAATGGGAAGCGTCATGGGCGGAGCCATCTTCACGTTGGCGGACTTCGCCTTGGCCATAGCCTGCAACATCGGCGAAAAGCCCACCGTTTCCGTAGACCATGCCATCAGCTTCCTCCGCTCGACGAAAGGGTCGAAGCTGACCGCGACTGCCACATGCGACAAGCCAGGCAGTCACCTGGCCTTCTACACCGTTGTCGTCGAGGACGACCTGGGCAAGCAGATCGCGCGCATGACGGTTACGTGCTACCGGTAAGCAAGCGCGACCGGAAGCCACGGGAGCGCTCGGGATTCGGGCGCACCACCAGAACGCTACTTACCCGAAGATAATCGAACCGGCGTTTCGGGCGAGGCCGCTACCCCATGCGGTCGAAGAAGGCGCGCGCGTTTTCGAAGAACACCTTGTCGGCAACGTTCGGCCCGAACTGTCGCTCGAGCAGCGCGTGCAAGTCGGCGACGCGATCGCATGGATCGAGCCAGCTGGGCACGTCGCAGCCGTCGTAGTCGCTACCGAGCGCAAGCACGTCCTCCCCTGCCGTTTCCAAGATGCGATCGACGTGACGCAGCACGTCGTCAGGCGAAGGATCGGCATGCAGGTCCGATAGGAAGTCCCGGCAGAAATTCAAGCCGACGATGCCTTGGCAGTCGGCAATCTCGCGCAACTGCCAATCCTCCAGGTTGCGCGGATGGTCGCATATCGCCCGCGCGTTCGAGTGCGAAGCGGCGAAGGGTCGGGATGCTATCGCGCATACGTCCCTGAAACCCGCCTCGTTCAGATGGGAAACGTCCACCACGATACCGCGCGCTTCCAATTCGCGCACGCACGCGCCCCCGAACGAAGTCAATCCGTCGAGCGTTTCGTTGCCGCTTCCCAACGCATTCCGGCCGTTCCAGGTAAGGGTGACCATGCGCACCCCGGCTTCCGCCAACGCGTCAAGGCGCGCCGACGCCTTTCCGTCATCCTGAAGAAACGACGCACCCTCCACGGTGAGCATCCCGGCGGTCTTGCCCGCCTTGAACGCGTCCTCGATCTCGCGCACGTCGCGCACGCGCGCGATCGCATCGCGATGACGCTCCAAAGACATCTCCCAAAACCTTCCCACACGCTCGAAAAGCGCCCACGCTGCATCGCCTTGCAGCTGGTCGGGGACGAACACTGCAAAGCACTGGCACCAGGAAAGCGACGCGGTGCGCGCAAGCGAAACATGGGCGGCATTGTCCACCAGCGAACTCATGCGCGAACGAGGGATCGCCGCATCATGCTCGGCGAATCCGCCCGGGACCCCAGGATCGCCCGAAAGAACCAGGCGATCGAGCGTATCGCAATGCAAGTCGAACACGCGCAAGCGATCAGGATTCGCATCCTTCGCTCGAGAGAAGATATCGTCTCCCCACAGCTTGGCAGCCTCTTCAGGCGAAGCATCCCCCAACGTCATGAACAGCCCCACGGCCGCGCTCCTCTCTCGCGAATCGCATCAAAGCCTTGCTATTGTACCGCTGCAAAGCCCCTTGCGCGCACGCTTTCAATAGGTGACAATCGAATCAAAACTCTTGCAAAGGCGGCACGGTGAAAAGGTATGTTGCGTTTCTTCGCGGCGCGAACGTCGGCGGTAAAAACACGATTCCTATGAAAGAGCTGAAGAAACGCTTCGAAGAACTTGGCTTCAAGGAAGTCAAAACGTATTTGAACAGCGGTAACGCATTGTTCTCAAGCAGCGACAGCGCAGAAAGATGCACCGATAAGATTGAGTCGATGATGCGCAGCTGCTTTGGCTTCGCTATCCCCGTCCTTTGCATGCCCAAAGAAGCGCTCGAGGATATTCTGCAAAACGCGCCTGCCTGGTGGGGAGGCGCGGATAAAGAAATCTACGATAACCTGATCTTCATCATGCCGCCCGCCGCGTTTTCCGACGTCCTCCACGAAATAGGAGAACCTAAAGAAGGGCTGGAGCGGATAGAGCATTACCGGAACGCTATCTTTTGGTCGTTCGATCGCAAAGAGTACCGCAAGACCAACTGGTGGTCGAAGACCGCGAGTGCGCGCATAGGCGGCAAGCTGACGATCAGGACGGCGAACACCGTCAGGAAACTGGCCGGGATGTAGCGCAACGCGTCAAGCTTCATGCTGAAAGACAGCGTTTAGCGGTCTTGCCCTTCGGTTGCGGCTTCTTGCCCGGTAACCAGAAACACCATGGCAACCATAAGCGCGAAGCCCGCCCAATCGGCACCCGTGAACACCGTCCCCAGCCAAAGCGCCGCGAACACCGTAGCGCCCAGCGGCTCCATCGTCCCCAGCAGGCTGCCCTTCACCGGGCCCACCACCGACACGCCATGCAAATACAGACCGTACGCCGCGAACGTGCCCACCGCGATGATCGCCGCGACCACCGCCCAGCCGGCCGCGTCGAAGCCGGGAACGACCGGCGGCTGGCCCCAGGCCGCGCCCGCCAGCCACATTCCAAACGCCGCCAACCCGCCCGCGAACATACCCAGCCCCGTTACGGGCAAGCTTCCCCACTGCGCGAACAGGCGCTTCGGATACACGATGTAGAACGCGACTGCCAAGCCGTTTGCAACGCTCCACAGCAGGCCCTCAACCGGCACCGCGAACGCTCCGGGATCGGCCTGCGTGGCGATAAGCCACGTTGCCGCCATCGCCAAAACCAAGCCGATCAGCTCGCGCCGCTGCGGCAGCTTCCTTGTAGACAAGCACGCATACAGCATGACGAACACGATGCCCATGCATTGCAGCACGGTAGCCGTGCCGGCATTCGTGTACTCGACGACGATCGTGTACGTGATCTGAGAAGGATACAGCCCCACCACGCCCAGCACCGCCAAACGCGCCAAAGTCGCCCGATCGCGCAACATCGCCAGAACGTGCGCGCGCTGGCGAACCAGCAGCACCGCCAAGAACAGCAAGCCCGCCCCCAGCATGCGCGCCGCCGTGATGAACGCGGGAGAAGCCCCGTACCCCGCGATCAAAAACTGCGCGCACGCCCCCGAGAACCCCCACAGCGACGCGCCCACCAAAGCAGCCGCGATCCCGCGCCAGAAACGTTGGCGGAAAAACGCCTCGCCCGCCCGCACGGCCTCGCCCGTCACTTCGCCAGCTCTTTCAGAAACTCGGCGACCGGCCCCAGAAGGTTATCGCCCTCGTCAAGCTTAAAATAGCGCAGGGGCAGTTGGAGCTTGCGCTTGTCGGCCAGGTAGCGTCCGCCCGCACGGCGCAGCGGCGTCATCTGGTCGCGCGACACGTCGATCGGCTCCACCGCCGTCACCGAAACGGTCTTGATGTGATGCTCGTTCGCAAATGCCTTGATGCGCGCCTTCTCGAACAGGTTCTTCGCGGCCTGCGGCATATCGGGCCGCTTGTCGGCCATATCCTGGTACACGTCCTCGACGGCCTGCTCGGTCGCCGCCGACGCGATCTTGCGGTACCACAGCACGCGCTCGTCCGCCTCCGGCACGTAGTCCTCGGGCAGGTAGGTATGGCCCGGCACGTTCACCGTGATGTCGGACAAGGCCGGCGGCAGCTGATCGACGGCCTTCAGGTCGCCCTCGCGCGTAGCCGTCACGGCTTGAGCGAGCATCTGAGCGAACAGGTCGAAGCCGACGGCGGACATGTTGCCCGACTGCTCGGCGCCCATGAGGCTGCCCGCTCCGCGTATCTCCAGATCGCGCATGGCGATGCGCATGCCGCTGCCCAAGTCGGTATGCTCGTTCAACGCCGTCAAGCGCGCGGCAGCCTCCTCGGTAAGCTCCATGTGCTCGGGGAACATGAAGAAGGCGTACGCCTGCGTGGACGACCGGCCCACACGGCCCTTGAGCTGGTACATCTGCGCCAAACCCAAGCGCTGCGAGTCCTCGATGATGAGGGTGTTCGTATGCGGGTTGTCGATGCCGCTCTCGATGATGGTGGTGGCCACCAGCACGTCGAGCTCGCCAGCGCTGAAGTCCTCCATGACGCGCTCCAGCTGCTCGCGCGTCATCTGGCCGTGAGCCACGCCCACGCGCGCCTCGCCCGCGGCAGCCGTCACGCGGCGCACGGCCTCGTCGATCGAGCGCACCCGGTTCGACACGTAGTACACCTGCCCGCCGCGCGCCAGCTCGCGCCGAATAGCAGCGCTCACCACGTCGGGGTCCCATTCGCCCACGTGGACCTCGACGGCGCGCCGCTCATCGGGCGGCGTGAGGATCAGGCTCATGTCGCGAACCCCTGAAAGCGACATCTGCATGGTGCGCGGAATGGGCGTTGCCGAAAGCGTCAGCACGTCGATGGATTCGCGCAGGTTCTTCATCTGCTCTTTGTGGCCCACGCCGAAACGCTGCTCCTCGTCGATGATGACCAGGCCCAGATCGTGCGGGTTCACGTCGCGGGAGAGCAGGCGATGCGTTCCCACCAAAACGTTCACGCTGCCGTCGGCGAAACCCGCAAGCGCCGCCGCCTGCTGGGCCGGCGTGCGGAAACGCGAGAGCACTTCCACCGTCACGCCAAACGGCTCGCAGCGCTCCTTGAAGTTGGTGTAGTGCTGCTGCGCCAAAATGGTGGTCGGGCACAGCACCATCACCTGCTTCGAATCCTGAGTCGCCTTGAACGCGGCGCGCAGGGCCACCTCGGTCTTGCCGAAGCCCACGTCGCCGCACACTAAGCGATCCATCCGACTGCATGTCGGCCTTCACGTCGGCGATGGCGGCAAGCTGGTCGGGAGTCTCCTGGTACGGGAACGCCTCCTCCATCTCGCGCTGCGCCAGCGTGTCGGCCTCGAAACGGTAGCCCTGCACCGTGGCGCGGCGCGCGTACACGTCCACCAGATCGAAGGCGAGCTTCTTCGTGGCGGCGCGCGCCTTCTTCATGGCGCGCGACCAATCGGCCGTGTTCAGGCGAGTAAGCCGCGGGCTCGCTCCCTCCGGACCCACGTAGCGCGTCACGCGGTCCAGCTGCTCCACCGGCACGTACAGCTTGTCGCCTTCCGAATACTCCAGCAGCAGGTAGTCGCGCGCCGTGCCGTCCACGTCGCGGCGCACAAGCTCCTTGAAGTGGGCTACGCCGTGGGCGGCATGCACCACGTAATCGCCCGGCTTGTAGGGAAACGTGATCTCCGTGATGTCGACGTGCCTGCTCGGACGCGCCGTCGACGCGCCCTGCGTATCGGACACGCTGATCACCGCAAGCTTGGCCTTCGGTATGATCATGCCCAGCGGCACGTCCACGTCCACCACGTTCACCACGCCGCGGCGCAACCGTCGCTTGGCCGCGCCTTCCGTCTCGTTCGGATCCTGCTCGACGTCAAGCGTCTCCTGGATCGGCAGGCCGTGGTCCACGAACGCCAGCTTCATGTCCTGGCGCGCCCGGAAGTTCGGCGCGCTGAACACCGTCGTGTAGTCGGTGTCCACCAAGCTGCGCAAACGCCCGAACAGCTTGTCGGGATGCCCCGCTACCTCCACGCGCTTCACGGGAAGCTCGTCGTCCACGTGCCCGCCCACGCGCATGATGGATACGTAGGTTGCGCGCTGGCCCTCCCCGAAGCTGACCGCGCCGGGTTCGGCGTACAGCCCCTTGAGGGCGATGCCCGTGCCCTTCGCGCGACCCGCGATGTCGTCATAGGCATGCGTCATGTCGTCGAACAGGGAACGCGGCTCCACCAGCACCGAAAGCGCGTCGCGACGAAGATAGGCGCCCAGCGTCACAGTCTCGTTGTACAGGTAGGGCAGCAGCATGTCCGACCCGTCGAAGCGCAGGCCCCCGTCCAGCTTCTCCAGCGCATCGCGTAAAGCGGCATTCATCTGAGCTGGGCGTTCGAGCTTCTTGCGGGCTCGGGCAAGAGCGCTTTTCGAGCACGAGAACTCCATCACGGGATACGCCTCCACGCGCGCAAGCGCCTGAATGGTCTGGCCCGTGGAGGGCACGATGCGCCGCACCTCGTCCAGCTCGTCGCCGAAGAAGTCCAACCGAACCGGGTACACCAGGTTTCCCGGGTACACGTCGATCGTGCCCCCGCGAACGGCGAAGGTGCCCGGCCCGTCAAGCTCGCCGGTGTTGCGGTACCCGCGCTCCTCCAAAGCGAGCGCCACGTCCTCGAAGGAAGCGATGCCCGCCGCGTCGGCGCCCTCCATAGCGCCCAGTTCCTTCCCGGCCTCGAACACAACCGGCGTTGCAACCGACGAGCCGGCCGGAGCCAGCATGCGCACGAGCGAACGGGCGCTTGCCACCACCACGACCGGCCGTCCGGTCGAAAGCGCATGCACGGCCTCCATGCGACGCGCCACGATGCTCGCGTCGCTGGGCTTGGGATTGAACGGATAGTCGGTTCGCTCGGGAAAGCGGACGACGCGCTCGTCGCCCAGATAAGCCGCCACGCTGCGCGCGAACGACACCGCCGCGTCTTCGCCCGCCACCACGACCAGGGTCGTTTGCGGCTTGTGCGCGAAACGGGCGGCAATCAGGAAGGGGCGCGCCGAGTTCGCCACGCCGAGCGCGCC
>ERZ836760.2873-NODE-2873-length-12218-cov-3.551591_pt1 | contig 12218 bp, 8 predicted proteins | sample MGYA00519941_ERZ836760 | MGnify/ENA primary metagenome ERZ836760 (study PRJEB31850, sample SAMEA3708807) | human gut metagenome | biome: human gut; feature: human-associated habitat; material: faeces | place: China | collected 2014 ... | reverse complement strand
CGAGGCGCGCAAGCTCGAGAAGCTGCGCGACCGCAAAACGGAGAACCCTGCCAGCTAACGGCGCATCCGCCGCTGCATGGCATTCGATAGCGAGTTGGACGGCGGGATCGTCCGCCTGGGCGCCGCGGCAAAAATAGTCGCGGCGCCCTTTTTTGTCATCGGCAAGCCAACCCGGCCGGCGCGCCGGCGCTTTGCGCCGCGCTAGCCGATCCCGCCCCTGCTCAACAGCGACGTCAGCTTCCCCTGCGCCAACAGCGTGATCCTTCCCGTGGCGCGCGACACGGTGGTGTAGAGCCGACGGCGCGACAAGGGATCGTCCGGGAACGTGCGCTCGCTTGCTTCGGGCACGATCACGTGGTCGAATTCCAGGCCCTTCGCAAGCTTGAGCGACGTGAGGACAACGCCGCTCGTAGGCAGCGTCGCATCGGCGTCGATGAGCGGAGACGCGCCGTCCCCCAGCTTCTTCTGCAGCTGCTTCGCCTGGTGCTTCTGCGGCAGGATCACCGCCGTAAGGCCCTCGTCCGCAGACGCCGCCTCGATGACGCGCACCAGCTCCCGATCGCGCTCCTCTTCGGTGGCGCACTCGATGATGGCCGGGGCTTCCTCCTGGCGGCGTATGGACGAGATGCGCAGGCGCTCCTCGTCCGCAAGCAGGCCGGCGAACAGCGCGGTGATGGCGGGCGAAGACCGGTAGCTGGTCATGAGCCGACATTCCTCCACCGAGCCGCGGGCTTTCTGGAATACGGCTTTGACGTCGTCAAACGTTGCCGTATCGGGACCGATGGCCTGATTTTGGTCGCCCAGGAGCAGGAAGTGGGCACGGCGGAAATAGCGCGCCAGCACCGTAAGCTGGGCCGCCGTGTAGTCTTGCACCTCGTCGATCATCACGTACTTGGCATCCGGATTGCCCAGCCCCGTGAGCGCCATCTTCAAGTACAGCCATTCCACGGGCACCAGGTTCTCCACGCCGAGCAGGCGCATACCGATGCGGTCGATGCGCAGCCAGTCGTCGTTCTCGACGGCTTTGCGCGCGGCAGCGTAACGATCGTCCACGTACTGCTGCGCCCAAACGCGCGCTTCGTCTTCGTCCTGCGCGTCGAACGTTTCGCGGAAGAGCGCCACCTGCTCGTCGGGGCTCAAGGCCGACAGCTCGTCGAGAATTCGATCGGACGTCGCTATCTGCTTCAGGCGCGTGTCCAGACGGTGCGCCAGCTCGTCGCGCATGAGCGACACCAGGTGCGGGCCGGCCGGAATGTTCTTGAACTTAGCCGCCACCTGAAGGATCTGCCCCACGGACAGCAGGCGATCCCCGTTGCAGTGCACCTCTTTGAAGTCGTGCGGGTCGAACGCGAATCCCGCGCACGCCGCATCGATGCGCTCAAGCCGGTCGAGCGCCACGTTCACCTGCCCGCCCGTGCGATCGGGCGGCATGAGCTGCTGCAAGAACTCGTTCCACGTGAGGCATTCGGGGTTGCGCTCGCCCAGATCGGGCAGCACGTTGTCGATGTAGCTTTGGAACACGGGGTTGGGCGTGATCAGGAACACCTGGCTAGGATCCAGGCTTTCGCGCTGCTGGTAGAACAGGTAGGCGATGCGCTGCATGAGCACCGAGGTCTTGCCGCTGCCGGCAATGCCGTTCACCAGCAGAGCCGGCACGTCTTCATGGCGAATGACCTGGTTCTGCTCCTTTTGGATGGTGGCGGTGATGGACTGCATCTTGGCGGAGCGCTGCTTGGACAGCGACGCCAGCAACAGCGAATCCTGGATGGCCACCGTGGTGTCGAAGTACGCGTTCAGGCGGTCCTTGTCCACGTCGAACTGCCGACGCAGCTTAAGGTCAACGTTGATGGTGCGCCCGTTGGCCTGGTACGAAGTGGGACCGTTATCCTGGTTGTAGTACACCTCGGCCACCGGCGAGCGCCAGTCCACCACCAGGCGGCGGTAGGAATCGTCGGACACGCCCGCAGTGCCAATGTAGAGTTCTTTGGGGTCTTCGCCCGGTTTGAACTGAAGGACCACTTTCGCAAAGTAGGGCTGGCCGAGTAGCAGCCGTATGCTGTTGAGCTTTTCGGCATCGACGCTCTGCGTCATGTTGTACGCGTCGATCACGCGGTTCACGGTGGCGAAATCGGCGTATGTCTCCATGGCGTCAGCGTAGCTGGCCAGGTTCACCGACAGCTCGTCCACCATGGCAAGCTTGTCGGCGGCGACGTCTTTGCTGTTCTTGTCCATTTTCGCCACCAGATCGGCGGCCATCGACCGCAGCGTAGCGTACGTTTCGCTCAGATGGCGCTGCTCCGCTTCGAATACGGGGTCTTGCGCCGGAGATGCTTCGAGGTGCGTGGTGTCGGTGTGCAACGGTACTCCTTGATCGAATGTGCAAGGGGAGATTATACGGGTCTGCGCCCGCGTTTCCCAGCGACTTCACGCTTCTTGCTGAAACCGTAACCCAGGGGCAGGCGGGCTGGCGTATACTGTGCTCTCGCACGATTCCCGATCGCAATGGAGCATCACCTGTGAGCATCGACACCGCCACCGGCAAGGAAGCGCCTGCGGACATCTCGTCCGAGCGCGTGAAAGACATCTTCTCCACCATCGCCAAGAAGTACGAGCGCTTCAACGCCGTCTCGAGCTTCGGCGCTTACAAGGCGTGGCTGTCCGGCATGATGCGCCAGGCTCCCATCAGCCCCAACGCAGACGTGTTGGACATCGCGGGCGGCACGGGCGACGTGACCTTCACCGTGGCGCGGGCGAAGCATCCGCGACACATCCAGTGCACCGACCTGGTCGACGAGATGCTCGACGTTGCACGCATGCACTACGCCGACGGCAAGGCCGACGGCGTGCCGGTTGATTTCGAGGTGGTGGACGCGCAGAGCATTCCGTACGCCAACGCGAGCTACGACGTCATCACCATGGCGTACGGCATCCGCAACATGCCCGAGCGCGACCGGGCGCTTTCCGAAATGTTCCGCGTGCTGAAGCCCGGCGGGTCGCTCGTGTGCCTGGAATTCTCCACGCCGCCGAACGCGGTATGGCGCGCCCTGTACAACTTCTACTTGAAGCACCTGATCCCCTTCTGGGGAGGCCTGATCACCGGCGACCGCGAGGGCTTCGTGTACCTGTCGCGCTCCATCAAGGCGTTCCCCAACCAACAAGGGCTGGCCGACATGATGACGCGCGCCGGATTCACGGATGTGACCTGGAAGAATTACACCGGGGGCATCGCCGCCGTCCACGTAGCGAAGAAGCCGGAGGCCTAAAGCCTGCGAAAGGCCGGCTGACGCTTAGATCGAAAGAAGGCTGAGCTAGTCGAGACGCGCTCGAGCACCAAGTCCGACCGACGCCGAAACGCAACTGCACATCAACGGCGGTTCGATGCTACCGCTTGCGCGCTCAAATGCACGATTCTTCCCCTAATGTTGCGTTCGAAGGACCTGCCAAGAGGCAACCTTCGATGCGATCGCGCGTTTCGCCTGGTCGCAGGTTGTTCGCTGTCGGCAGAAAGGCTTCGGCATGCACTCGAACGCAACATTAGGGGAAGAATCGTGCAGCAAGCAGACCATTCGCTGTCGAATCGGCGCTGATGCGCACCGGTGCGCACCGCCTTCCGAGCAGGGCGGCTTGCAACGAAGCGGGAAAACGGGCTCGAGACGGAGCCGGAAGACGAAGCCAGCGTCTCACTCGACGCGCATCATGCGGTAGCCTACGCCGACGTGGGTCTGGATGTAAAGGGGGTTGGCCGGGTCGGGCTCGATCTTCTTGCGCAGGGTTGCCATGAACACGCGCAGCGACGAGCGATCGGACGCCAAAGCGCTTCCCCACACCTCCTTGAGCAGGAAGTTGTGCGTGAGCACCTTGCCCGTGTTGCGCGCCAGCAGGCACAGCAGCTTGTACTCGAACGGCGTGAGGTGCACCTCCTGCCCATCGCGCTGCACGCAGGTGGAAGCGTAGTCGATGGTAAGGCCGCCGTTGCGATACACCGGATCCTCGGCACCTTCCTGCATGGCGCGCTCGCGATCAAGACGGCGCAGCGCAACGCGCACGCGAGCAAGCAGCTCGTCAACCGAGAAAGGCTTCACCAGGTAGTCATCGGCTCCGGCGTCGAGCGCCTCCACCTTGTCGGCATCCTCCAAGCGGGCCGACAGCACGATCACCGGCAACGACGACCATCCGCGCAAGGTGCGAATGACGTCGACCCCATCGCCATCAGGCAATCCGAGGTCAAGTATGACCAGATCAGGGGGATGCGAAGACAGCTCCAACAGCGCCTGCGCAACCGAGCGCGCCTCTCGATGAGCGTAGTCGTGCAGCTCGAGCGTCGTCGTCACCAAACGGCGCACCGCCGCATCATCCTCAACAACCAGTATCCGATACCGTTCAGCCACGTACCGCCTCCACCGATCGAGCGACCACATCTTCAGCATCCACCGCGGGCAGCGTGAACCAGAACTCGCTGCCGCAAGGCTTCCTGTTGCGCACTTGCAAAGTCCCGCCGTGAACCTCGACGATCGAGCGGCACAGCGAAAGGCCCAGGCCCATGCCGCGCTTGAAATCTCCGCTCTTGCCGCCGGGCTTGCCCGTAGAGCCATTGTAGAACATATCGAAGATGTGCTTGCGGTCCTCGTCCGGGATTCCCGGACCCTCGTCCGAAACCGCGATCCGCACGCGCGGCAGCCCGTCCTCGACGGCGCGGCGTGCGGTCACAGCGATGCAGCTTCCCTCGGGCGCATAGGCAATGGCGTTGTTCACCAGGTTGATCACAACCTGCACGATCAGGCGCGCGTCCATCTCGGCCATAAGCAGCTCGTCCTCCAAATCGACGCGCACGCAACGATCCGCAATGCGCCGATCGACATGCCGAAGCGCCTCCTGCACCACATCGCCGACCAGCTCGGGCTGCACCGCCAGCTGCATGGTGCCGTTGTCGATGCGCGTGATGGACAGCAGGTTCTCGACCAGCGTGACCAACCAACGCGCGTCGTCGTGAATATCGCGCAGCAGACGCCGCTTCTGCTGCGCTGTCAGTGCGTCCTCATCGTGCAGCAGCATGTCCGCATCCCCCGAAATGCTGGTGAGAGGCGTGCGCAGATCATGAGAGATCGTCCGCAGCAAGTTCGCGCGCAACGTTTCCTTTTCCATGCGCATCTCCATGCGGCGGCGCTCGTCGGCGAACAGGATCTGCTCGGTCGCCTGCCCGCATTCGTCAAGAATGGCAAGCAGCAAGTTCTTTTCGAACGCACCGAAATCCTCTTCCCCGTCGATGTCGTCCATGGCAACGCCAGCCACGCCGAACACGACATCCTTCGACCGAATGGGCAGGTAGAGGCAGTGCGCGTTGGCCAGCGTGTCGGTTGTGGCGCCCGCGCGCTCGTTGTTCGACGCCGACCACGCCGCCACCGCAGCCTCGGCGGGGGAAGCCAGCACGGCCGTATCCGTCGCACCGCCTATCGTTCCCGGAACATCGTGGAGCTCGGGGTTCGCCAGGCTTCCGTCGCCGCGCATCCGGTACATCACCACGGGGCGGTTCAGCAGCTTGATGACCTGCTCGGCCGCAAACCGAAAGCACTCGTCGGCGGTCGACGCGCCCTGAAGCTTGCGGCTCGACTCAAGCAGAACCTCCATGCGGTACGCGCGACGCGCGGTGCTTTCGGCCTGGCGTTTCATGCGGATGGCCAAAGACGATGCAGCAAACGTCCCCACCAGCAGAAACGCGAAGATGAACGGGTAGTTCAGCCCAACGGCGTGCAGCGTGAAGCGCGGCACGGTGAAGAAGAAGTTGTACGCGAACACGCTGCCGAGCGAGGCGAACAGCGCGTAGAAGAATCCGTCGGCGCGCGTGGCCATGAGCAGCGCCACGATGAGATACAGCATGAGAACCACCGACCCCGCCAAGCCCAGCTCGTAGATCACCAGGCCCAAGGCCGTGGCAAGCGCGACCGACGCGAGGGCCCGCCATATATCGGCAACCGTGAAATGGAAGCCCGTCGCCTCGCGCAGCCGCCCGTACTGAGCGGGCAGGTCCTTGGTGGGCACCACGTCCACCACGGCACCGTGCGCAAGCTTCATCAGCCGGTTGACCAGGCTTTCCGGCCCCCACCCCAGCGCGCGGAAGCCGCCAATGGCGTTTCCCACCACAATATGGGTCGCCCCTGCGGTTTCCGCGTACTGCGCAATCTGCTGCGCTATGTCGTCGCCGAACAGCGTGACCACATGCGCGCCCAGCTCTTCGGCCAAATCGACGTTCGCCCGCAGGCGCCCGCGCCGTTCGGCGTCGAGCTTCTTGCTCTGCGACGACTCCACCACCACCGCGGTGAACGCGCCATGGTACGACTCCGCCATGTTGGCCGCGGCGCGAATGGCCTTCACGTTGCCGGCGTAGGGAGTCACGTACACCAGCACGTCCTCGCCCGCCTCCACGCGCGCGCCCGACTCGCCGCACTCGGCCTTGCGCGTCAAGCGATCGGCCATGCGGCGAAGCGCGATCTCGCGCAGCGCCGCCAGGTTCTTGCGCGAGAAGAAGTTGCCGAGCGCCGTGCGCGCACGGTCGGGCAGGTAGATCTTCCCCGACTCCAAACGATCGATCAAATCGTCCGGCTCGATGTCCACCAGCTCCACCGAAGCCGCCTGGTCGAAAATGCGATCGGGAATGCGCTCGGAAACGCTTACGTGCGTGATGGCGGCGATCTTGTCGTTCAAGCCCTCCAGATGCTGCACGTTCACCGTCGTGAACACGCTGATGCCCGCGCGCAGCAGCTCCTCGACGTCTTGATAGCGCTTCCGATGGCGGCACCCGGGGGCGTTCGTGTGAGCCAGCTCGTCCACCAGCACAATCTGCGGGCGGCGCGAAAGCACCGCATCCAGGTCGAATTCGCGCAAGGTGATGCCTCGATGCGTGACGGCGCGCGGCGAAATCTGCTCCAAGCCTTCCGTCAACGCCATGGTGTCCACTCTTGTATGGGGCTCCACGTAGCCCACCACCACGTCGAAACCCTTGTCGAGCACCGCATGGGCCTCTTCCAGCATGGCGTACGTCTTGCCGACGCCCGCCGCATAGCCGAAGAATATCTTGAGCTTGCCGCGCGCGTCGCCCTCGGCAGCTTCCCCCTCGACGATCTGGCGCAGAATAGCATCGGGGTCGCGGCGCGTCTCCAAATCGCCCATCGATGCAGCCATAGCGTTCCTTCCAACCGGAGGTGGAGCCGACGCACGTCGCGCCCGCCCCACCGTTCATCATACCTACGTTGCCGCCGCCGGTGCGACGTGCGTTACCGAACCGGCAAGATGCCGTCCAGCATCAGGTTCACCTTCAGCACGTTCACGCGCGCGTCTCCCAAAATTCCCCCTTGCGGCTGCTCCGTGCAACGCTCGATGATAGCGCGAATGTCGCGGGGGCTTTTGCCCGTGGTCCTGGCCAAGCGCTCGACTTGATACTCGGCCGCCGCCGGAGAGATATGCGGGTCGAAACCGCTGCCCGACTCGGTAACCAAATCGCTCGGAATGGGCTTGTTGCCCTGTTCCGGATGGGCCGCGCGAAGAGCGTCGATGCGCGCCTGCACGGTTTCAGCGAACTCGTCGCCAGCCGGACTGAGGTTCGACGGAGCATACCACAGCACCTTGGATCCTCGATCGTCGGTGAACGTCTTTGCGTCGGGGCTCATAGGGCGCCCCCATAGATGGTCTTCGCCCGCAAACGGCTGGCCCACCAGCTCGCTGCCGTACGCGGTGCCGTCAACTTCGATGGTAGACCCGTTAGCCTGATGAGGGAAAGCCAGCTGAGCCAAAACCGTGCAGGCAAACGTGTACGCAACGCCGCATAAAAGCATGACCACCAGGAAGAACAGCACTGCGCTTCCCCACAGCTTCGCTCCGTTTCCCACATGCAACATAATGATCTCCTCTCGTCTAACGATCCTGCGCTACGCAATGCCCAGCGCCGTGATAGCCATATCAAGAACCTTGATGGCCACAAACGGAAGCACGATTCCGCCCAGGCCGTACACCAGCAAGTTGCGCGTCAGCAGGCTTTGCGACGTTGCCTCGCGGTACTTCACCCCTTTGAGCGCCAGCGGAATGAGCGCCACGATGATCAGCGCGTTATAGGTGACCGCAGCCAGAATGGCCGTTGTCGGGCTGGTCAGGTGCATGACGTTGAGCGCATCGAGGGCAGGGTACAGCGGGACGAACAGCGCCGGAACGATGGCGAAGTACTTCGCCATATCGTTAGCGATGGAGAACGTGGTCAGGCTTCCGCGCGTCATGAGCAGCTGCTTGCCGATGCGCACGATGTCGAGCAGCTTCGTGGGGCTGGAATCAAGGTCGACCATGTTGCCAGCCTCCTTCGCCGCCTGGGTGCCGCTGTTCATGGCAACGGCCACATCGGCCTGCGCAAGCGCGGGAGCATCGTTCGTGCCGTCGCCCGTCATGGCCACCATGTGCCCTTCGGCCTGGTACTGGCGGATGGCGGCGAGCTTCGTTTCGGGCGTTGCCTCGGCAATGAAGTCGTCCACGCCCGCCTCGGCAGCGATAGCCGCAGCCGTCAGGGGATTGTCGCCCGTGATCATGACGGTCTTGATGCCCATCGTGCGCAGGTCGGCGAAATTCTCCCTGATGCCCTGCTTCACGATGTCCTTCAGGTACACCACGCCCAGCACGCGATGATCGCGCGCGACGAGCAGCGGCGTACCGCCCGCGCGCGAAACGCGCTCGACGGCAAGCGCGCATTGGGCGCTGTACCGCCCGCCGCCCGCTTCCACGTAACTCTTCACCGCATCGGCCGCGCCCTTGCGAATCTCATGGCCGTCGAAATCCACGCCGCTCATCCGCGTTTGAGCCGTGAACGGGATCGACGCCATGCCCGATCCCTCCAGCACCCGCGCGCGAATGCCGAAGCGCTCCTTCGCCAGCACCACGATGCTGCGGCCTTCCGGCGTTTCGTCCGTCAGGCTGGCCAACTGGGCCGCATCGGCCAGATCGCGCTCGTCGGCACCGTCGACCGCAACGAACTCGGCCGCCTGGCGGTTGCCCAGCGTGATGGTGCCGGTTTTGTCCAGCAGCAGCACGTCCACGTCACCCGCCGCCTCCACGGCGCGGCCGCTCATGGCCAGCACGTTCGCCTGGTTCAGGCGGCTCATGCCGGCAATGCCGATAGCCGAGAGCAGCGCGCCGATCGTAGTGGGAGCCAAGCACACGAACAGCGCAACGAGCGAGGTGATGGACGTAGGATTCGCCATGCCCTGTTGGTTGGCGCCGAACCCGCTGAAAGCGAACAGCGCCACCGACACGGTCAGAAACACGATAGTCAGCGCAATGAGCAGGATCTCGAGCGCGATCTCGTTCGGCGTTTTCTTGCGTGCCGCCGATTCGACCATGGCGATCATCTGGTCGAGGAAACTGTGCCCCGCATCGGCGGTCACGCGCACCACCAGCCAATCGGACAGCACCGTAGTGCCGCCGGTCACAGCTGAGCGGTCGCCGCCCGCCTCGCGGATGACCGGGGCGGATTCGCCCGTGATGGCGCTCTCGTCCACCGAAGCCGCCCCTCTGACAATCTCCCCGTCAGCGGGAATCTGCTCGCCGGCGGACACGAAGAACACGTCCTTCTTCTTGAGGAGCGCCGAGCTTACCTCGTCGGCATTGAGGCGAAAGTACTCGGCGGGATCGTCGACGTGCGCGCCCTTGGCCACCATGGCCTCGTTGAGCTTGTGCGCGTCGATGTCGCGCTTGGCGGCGCGCAGAGCGTCGGCCTGAGCCTTGCCGCGACCCTCTGCGAGAGCTTCGGCGAAGTTCGCGAACAGCACCGTCAGCCACAGGACCGCCGAAACCGCCAGGGTAAAAGCCGAATGCGCGTCCGCCACGCCGAACAGGGAAAGAACGAACAGCACCGACGTCAGGGCGGCCGAAAGGTACACCATGAGCATGACGGGATTCTTCGCCTGCTCGTTCGGCTTGAGCTTCGCAAACGAATCGGCCACGGCGCGCTTCGCAAGCTCGCGCATCGCTGCGTCTTTTCGCGAACCGCTTTTGGCGCCGCGGGAGCCTAGCAGCGCGGCCTTGCCTTGTGCAGCAGTCATCTTGCCTTCACCAACCTTCCTACAAAGCCATCGTCAACTGCTCGGCAACGGGGCCCAGCGCAAGCGCCGGAAGCATCGTCAGCGCGCCGATCAGCACCACCATAAGCACCAACAGGAACACGAACAGCCCATTGCTGGTGGACAACGTGCCAGCGCTGGCAGCCACCGTACGCCGACGAGCGAACCCGCCGGCAAGCGCGCACGCCGCCGCCAGGGGGATAAACCGGTTCGCCAGCATTTCCAGGGCAAGGACCGTGTTGATCAGGGGCGTGTTGGCGTTGAACCCGGCAAACGCCGATCCGTTGTTGCCGCCGGCGGAAACGGCCGCGTACAGCACCTCGGAGAACCCGTGCGCGCCGGGGTTTCCCAAACTGGCAACCGTAGCGGGATCAAGGCTCATGATGGCGGCACCCGCCAGGATGAGCAGCGGCGTAGTGATGCACAGGATCACGGCCATGCGCATCTCTTTCGGACCGATCTTCTTGCCCAGGTACTCGGGCGTTCGGCCCACCATCAGCCCGGCGATGAACACCGTCAGGATCACGAATCCCAGCATGCCGTACAGTCCGCATCCCACGCCGCCGAACACCACTTCGCCCAGCGAGATCAAAACGATGGGGACCATGCCGCCAAGTGGCGTGAAGCTGTCGTGCATGGCGTTGACCGAGCCGTTCGAAGCCGCCGTGGTGAACGCAGCCCACAAGGAAGAATCGGTTACGCCGAAGCGCGTCTCCTTGCCCTCCATGTTCCCGCCGGACTGGCCGTCGAAGCCCATGTACACCTGGCCGCCCGCCGCAAGCTGGGGCGTTCCCGCCTGCTCGAAAAAGGCGATTGCCGCCAGCGCCCCTATGAGCAGGATGAACATGGCCGCGAATATCGCGCGCCCCTGCCGGCGATCCATGACGAATCGCCCGAAGCTGAACACGCATGCCATAGGAACCAGCAACATGGAAAGACACTGCACCAGATTCGTGAGGGGCGTCGGGTTTTCAAGCGCGCTTGCAGAGTTGGCGCCGTTGAACCCGCCGCCGTTCGTGCCCAGCTGCTTGATGGCAACCTGGCTGGCCTGCGGCCCCATGGGCACCACAGCCTGATCGATCGTCTCAACCGCGTTGGGGTCGTTAGCGGAAACCACCTCTCCCTCGGCGTTCACGCCAACCGGCTCCAAAAGCTGAACCGTCTGGTACTCGTCGATGTTTTGGGGAGAGCCTTGCCATACGTTGATCATCGTCGCAACCAGGGCAAGCGGAATGAAGATGAACAGGATGGCGCGCGACACGTCGACGAAAAAGTTGCCAAGGCCTTCGCCCCCTTCGCTCACCAAGCCGCGAAACAGCGCGAACAGGACGGCCAGGCCCACCGCTGGCGTCGCGAAGTTCTGAACCGTAAGGCCAAACGCCTGCGAGAAGTAGCTGAGGGTGCTTTCGCCGCTGTACGCTTGCCAATTCGTGTTGGTAACGAAACTTGCTGCGGTATTGAATGCCAGGTCAACCGGGAGGCCAGGAAGCTTTTCGGGATTCAGGGGCAACACTCCTTGCAGCAGCAAAAGAGCGAACAGCCCAACCAAGCAGACGGCGGAAAACACCAGCGCGCTGGCAAGATAGCGCTTCCAGCCCATGTCTTCGGCCTTGTCGATGCCGATGCAGCAGCATATCGCATTCTCGACAGGCACGAGCACGCGCGACAGCACGGTGCGCTCGCCCGCCATGACTTTGTTGATGTATAGGCTCAGGGGAATGGCAAGGGCAACCAGCAACGCCAGGTAGATGCCGTATTCAAAGAGATTTCCCGTCATCGTCCGTCGCCGCCCTTCAGCAGCTTGCAGAACAAGTAGAACGCAAGCAGCACACTCAGCCCGCCAACGAAGCCCGTTACGAATTCCATCGTGGTCCTTCCTTCTTCTTTACGTTGCGCAGGTTCCGCGCGGGTGCTGCACCCAAGAGGAGCGACCCGTGCCGCGCGAAACCCTCGTGTGGCGATACAGCAGAAACCGGCAGGTCAACCCCCGTTCGATCGGGGCTAGCAGTACGCGCCAGGACACCGCCACATACTCAGCATAGAAGGGAGCGCGCAAGCATGGCGTAAAGATGCCGACAAGGGTATTAAGATGGCGTTAAGAATGGGTGCGAACACGGCGAGCCGCCA
>ERZ836760.2872-NODE-2872-length-12227-cov-2.472560_pt1 | contig 12227 bp, 11 predicted proteins | sample MGYA00519941_ERZ836760 | MGnify/ENA primary metagenome ERZ836760 (study PRJEB31850, sample SAMEA3708807) | human gut metagenome | biome: human gut; feature: human-associated habitat; material: faeces | place: China | collected 2014 ... | reverse complement strand
CTACTTGAAGCCGGCTTTGGACTCCGGACTGGTCGAGATGACCTTACCCGACAAGCCTTCGAGCAGAAACCAGCGCTATAGGGCGATAAGCTAGAGCTTTCGCTTCCGGGTTTATCGGGCGCTGAGCCTGTTGCTGTCCGGAGTCCCTGAAACCTTGATCGCCTTCATCTTCGTGATCTTCAACGGGGTCCACTGCTTGCGACTGCCGTGCAGTTTGCGTTTTGTGTAAAGGCGAAGTTGATGGTCGCTGATTCACGCCCTCTGGCCGACGAGCTCTGGCGCAGGGTGTTGCTCGTTCTCCCACACCAGCTTCGGCTTCCTCAAGCGTAGACTGCTTTGAGCCAGGATGCCTGACCCTTCTCCGCGGCCTCTATGCGAGCGACCGTGATCTGTGCCGCATCCCCATATTGATGCCTCGTCAGGTTTTTCTTACTCAGCTGAACGTACTCAGCAGGTTTTTATTGGAACTCGCTTCTACCCCTCACGAGAAACCCGAGCAACCCCGAACAACACCCGAGAAGCTCGAATCCGTTCTGGTGTCGGTTCAATCAGTAATTCAACCAAAAGCCATTATAATAATGGACACATGTCGAATTTGACGTCGGTGCTGGATAGAGCTCGCTTGGAAATGATACGATGGCGGTGTGGATCGGTACTCTGCAATTAGGATACCGAGCGCATCGTATTGAGAAGCCGTACGGTTTTGCATGTGATAGCTTATGCGGGCGAGTGCCTGCGTAAGCTATCTTGCTTTGATGATTGTACGGCGAAGGAAGGGATTTGGCCTTGCAAAGTATGTCGGTCATTGTGACGGTTTACAATCAGCCACTCGAGGCGGTTCTGGCTACGTTGAGATCCATTATCTATCAGCAAAATGTTGAACCGGAAATACTTGTAGCAGACGATTGCTCGGATGATTTCTTTGAGCAAGATATTAGAGACTTTTTTGCGTGTAACGGCTATAAGAACTATCGGATAATCCAGGCCAATGAGAATGTGCAGACCGTGCGCAATATTCTCAGAGCGTTGCGGCAAGCGGAGGGAGCGTACGTCAAGGTTATCGGCGCTGGAGATTTGCTCTACGATAAGACAACGCTAGAGAGTCTGCTTGCATGGAGTCACCAGCATGAGGTAAAAGCGGGGTTTGGAAAAATTCTGAGATTCGAGCACCGGGACGACTGCTGTCAAGTCTCTGAATACAACGCGCCGCTTAACGCAGGAGACTACGCGTTTGACCGGCAGCGAGATGGACGAACGCTTCTGAAGCGACAATTGGTGCGCGGAGATTGGATTCCGGCAGGTGCGCAGTTCTTCGAAAAGGAGCTTTTTGTAATGCTTCTTGAGCGGTTGAGCGCTTACGGGGTGCGCTATTGCGAGGATTTTGCCGCCACGCTTGCTTTGGAATTATCGGATGTGGCGTTTTACCCCGCGCCGGTTGAATGGTACGAATGGGGGGTGGGCATTTCCACGGGCGACAGCAAGAAGTCGCGCGAGCGATTGTATCGAGATCATGATTGCCTGTATAAAGCCTTGGCTCCCGAAAAGCCCCTCGGGCTGACCCTTGTTTTCCCCAAGGCACTATTCGGTATTAAAAAATTTATCGCTCTTAGTACACCATGGTACTCATTTTTCCGCAAAAGATTAGTGGAATCCTATGCGCGCCAGCAATGCGATGATGTCTCTGTGAGTCCAAACGATTTTCTCCGCCGTTGTCTGCCTGATGCGTAGAGACAGTCTTGTCGGTGGTTGCGCAGGCGTCGAAGGAAAGGTTCTGTATGTACTTTTATGACAATTACTATTCGCTCTCAGAATTTGTCAAACTTGGTTATTCGTTCGTGATGACGCGCCTGTGGTATCGGGACGCTACGTTGATTCGACGTCCGTTTTATGTGCGCGGCGGAGTGCGTATGAAGTATGGGAAAGGTTTCACTACGGGTTATAACTGCCGCATTGAAGTGTTCGGAGACAAAGGGGATCGAAGCAGGAAGCTTTTTATTGGGGAAAATGTGCACATTGGTGATAACGTGCACATTGCTGCGGCGGAGCGAGTGAGTATTGGGGATAACTGCTTGTTCGCGTCCAAGATATTCATCAGCGATCTTGACCATGGTATCTATACGGGATCCTCTCCCTCTTTACCGACTTCCGATCCGAATACACGTGATTTAGTAACATCTCCCGTGAGCATCGGGGAGAATGTGTGGTTGGGCGAGAATGTCTGCATTCTGAAAGGCGTCTCCATCGGTGACGGTTGTATTGTTGGTGCGAACTCAGTTGTAACAAAAAGCATCCCAGCGCATTCGATAGCCGTGGGATCTCCAGCGCGGGTGATTAAGCGCTTCGATGAGGTTGCGGGAGTTTGGAAGGCGACTTCGTGAGCAGGCATCCCTTAAGCATTAAGGCCAACGTGCTTTGGAATTCGATAGGAAATATCGTATACCTATTCTCCCAGTGGCTACTCACCTATTTCGTTGTGCGCGTGCTGGGATACGAAGAGGCGGGCGTTTTTTCTCTGGCGATTACTGTCGGAGGCTCCCTAGTTTCCATTGCTTTGTATTCGATAAGAAATTACCAGGTATCTGATATTGAAGGGCGATTCTCTAGCGGTACCTACCTTGTGACGCGCGTGCTGACATCTGCGCTTGCGCTGCTTGTGTGCGCGGTATTTGTTCTGGCTAATGGCTATGAGCCTATGACGGCTTTGTGCGTGGTTACGTATATGCTGTTCAAGATATCAGAAGCGTGGTCGGATGTTTATCAGGGGATGCTGCAAAAGAACATGAGACTGGACTACGTCGGTCGATCTTTTATAGTAAAGGGAATTGTCGAGCCGATAGTTTTCTTTGTGCTCTTAGTGACTACCGACACGCTGCTCTTTGCGGTTCTTGGGCTCTGCGTGACTTCGTTTTTGATTGTTGCTTTCTATGATCGCCGTCTGGCGTCTTCGGTGACATTAGACGCTTCGTCTTGGTCTTCCTTTGCGTGCGTAAAGTCATTGCTCAAGACGTGCTTGCCATTGGCTATGTTCGGCTTGCTTTTCAACACGATGGGTCAGGCTCCGAGGTATTTCCTCGAGGCTCAGATAGGGACTACAGCTTTGGGGGTATACGCTTCAGTTGCTATGCCTGTTGTGATCGTTCAGGTTTCTGCTAGTTTTATATTTGCGCCCTTGACGACACCTCTGGCTGAGCATTTGCAGGCGGGTGATATTGGGAGGTTTCACAAACTAATAGGAAAAGTGCTTCTTGTTCTGGGGTCTTTGTCGGTTGTCTCAATTGTGGGATTCATGCTTTGGGGCGATTGGCTTCTCGCACTTTTGTTTGGAGATTCTATCGACGGTTATCAATTCTTGCTTATGCCGTTGGTGGTGTGCTCGATCCTCGTTGCCCTTGCATGGTTTCTTTCGACGGTGTTGGTAGTCGTCCGGAAGCTTGGCGCTTTGCTAGCGGTGAGCGTACTTTCGTTCGCCATTGTATTAACTGGCAGCGTGCCGCTTATCCAGTTGTGCGGAATGAATGGGGCTAGCTTCGTGTTCATCGCTGCGTTGATCTTTTTTATCATGGGCAGCGCTGGGATTTTATGGAGGGATTATCGAGGGCGAGTGTTGTCCTCGGCTGAGCCTGTTTGAGAGTGCAGCCGCGTGGTGTGGTGGACTCAAAATGATGGGCGTTGTGGGGGCGGAAGGTGGAATGCCGCTATATGTTATGGAATAATTTGACAAGGTTAAAACTAAGGCGATTGCGACGCAGGAGCGTACCAATGCAAAGAAATACCCGATTCGCAAAAATGTGCTCGATAACTCTAGCTGTTTTGCTTAGCGCGCAGCTTTTCGTTGCATCCGCCCTGCCTGCGTTCGCGATCTCTGAGTCTCAGGGATCAGAGGTGTTTCCCCAATCCGATCCTTCCACTTCCGTCCATGATGTTTTTCCGAAGGCTAAAGAGGACGATCGGCAAGGTGCTTCTTCGAATCCAGATAATGGGGATCTTTCTCGGAATTTAGAGCAGAGTCCTTCGGCTGCCAAGGAGGCACTTCCTGTACCGGGTGCAGATGGGCCCGTTTCTCCTACTGATGCATCAACCCATCTTGACATCTCTATGGAAGATCTTCTGACGAAAGAAGAGATCGATGCTGCGTACGGGCGAGCTATGCTGCGGAGTGCTCAAGATTATTCAAGCAGAACCTTTGCGGATGTTCTTCTGTTTGCTGAGCAGTATCTTGGGTTGCCCTATGTATGGGGGGGTAAAAATCCGAGTCGCGATGGCGGATTCGATTGTTCGGGATACGTGAACTGGGTTTATAATCAGGTTTGCGGCCTAGGAATCAATTCGGATTACACTAATGCAGCGTCGCTGTACTACAACTGGTGCACTCCTATATCCGAGAGCGAAGCGCGACCGGGTGACATCGTGTTCTTTACGGGTACGTATGGCAGTGATCTTAATTACATATCTCACGTGGGAATATACTGCGGCAATGGGATTATGATCAACGCAGGTGATCCTATTGGTTATGATCCGGTTTCTTCGGTCAAAAATGTTCAAGGTCAAGAGGCCAAACGCCTTTATGGTCGCTTGGTTACACTCCAAAATACGGTTCTTGATTTTACGTTGGCGAAGGTGCAGATAGCTGATCAGCCTTATACGGGCGCGGCTCTTACTCCTCGTCCAGCTGTGATTGTGGCTGGTTCCGTTCTGAACGAAGGAACGGATTACACGCTGAGCTATGCAAATAATGTTCAGGTAGGGCGGGCTCAGGTGACTGTAACGGGGATGGGGATCTATGCGGGACAGGCTCTTACGCGGTCGTTTGACATCTTTGTTCCTGGAGCGGTGACGGATGGAGTGTATGAGATTGGCTCGCGACTTCCGTCCGGACGCGTGGTCGACGTGGTCGGAGGCTCCGTTGCCTCGGGCGCAGGGATTCAGTTGTACGATGCCAACCAAACCGAAGCCCAGTTGTTTCGTATTGCGAGGCAGCAAAATGGTTACTATACAATTATGAATTCCAAGTCGGGGCAATACCTTACAGTGTCGAACACGGGAGGGAATCTTCGGGCAGGAACGGAGATTGTGCAACGGCCCTACCAGTCTGGGGCTAAATCACAGGAGTGGGTGATTAAAGCGAACGGGGGTGGCTTTGCTATCGCATCTGCGGCAGACTCTTCGCTTGTGTTTGATGTGGAGGGTGGCTCCGATGCCAACGGAGCACCTGTGAGATTGTGGGACGCAAACGGCACTCCTGCCCAGACCTGGTGCTTTAATCGCGCTCAGGACATGAGGGATAAGCTTGACGCGCTGGCTAAGGACAACGCCGGCATGATCGCGGACGGGACGTATCAGATGTCTTCAGGAGTCAACGGCGGGTTTGCCCTCGATGTGTACGGGGGGAGCAAGGAGGACCTTGCGAACGTGTGGCTCTTTTCCGCTAACGGCACGCCTGCTCAGACCTGGCGGGTAAGCCACGACGAGGCTGGGTATCTGACGATCGTCAATGAGGGATCGGGCAAGGCGCTTGACGTGTACGGCGGGAGCGGCGTTGCCGGTACGAACGTCGTGCAATACGCACCGAACGGATCGTGGGCCCAGAAGTGGGTGGCGGTCAAGCAAGGTTCAGGCTACAAGCTTGTCTCCGCTCTCAACGATTCGCTCGTGCTTGATCTGTACGGGGGCAATGCGACTAACCAGAATAACATCTGGCTCCACTCCGCAAACGGCACTCCTGCCCAGACCTGGATTTTTGATATACCGGGTTGTCAGGAAATTGTTCCTTCAGGATATTACACGATTCATGCCGCTTTGAATCCTCTCTATCAGCTTGATATGCACGGGGCGTCTCTTGAGGATGGGGCGAAAGCATGGCTCTACAGCGGAAACGATACTCTGGCTCAGCTGTTTCAGCTCGAGTGGACGGCCGGATATTATACTGTCACCAATGTGAATTCGGGCAAGAAGCTGGGTGTGGTAAGTTCTGGGGAACTACAGCAATCGAGTAAGCCAGAAAGCGATGCAAGTAGGTTCGTAATACGTTCGAATGCGGATGGCTCGTATATGTTGCTAAACCGGGCGACAAAGAGGGCTATGACGGTGCTGGCAGGCGTTGCGGCTAGTACGGGTGCAGTGGGTGACGCCGTTGCTACGGGTTCGATCTCGCAAAAGTGGATTCTGAAGCAGTCTGCGACAAATGTTCATCATCAGTCTTATGGAATAACGCTCGCAAAGATGGCCGCTTTGAACGGAGTTTCACCTGAAACCATCAATCCAAATTCGCATGCGTACGGGACGCGGGCGTATTATCAGTTTGCTGATCTGCGAAAGTATCAGGGAGATATTACTGTCGAGCAGATGAATCGCTTTATTTCCAGCACATCTTCTGGACGTAGTGGAGTGTTTGCGGGGAAGGGAGCTGCTATTTTGGCTGCTGCGAAAAGTGCTGACATCAACGAGATGTACCTTCTTAGTCATATGGTAACGGAGACGGGTTGGGGTACGTCTCTTATGGCTCAGGGGAAGTACTTTGAGGCGGGCACTGCTACGATTAAACTTAATGGCCTCTATTTCAGCAAAGAGGCTCCTGCGGGACGTTATTATAACTTCATTGGGTGGGGAGCCTACGACGGTAGGCCTGATACTGCTTATGATTTCGCTCGCTATTACGGTTGGAATAGTATTGAAAACGCTCTGAATGGAGCAGCTCAACAGCTGGCGCGAAACTACATATACAGCGGGCAAAGCACGTTGTATGACATGAGGTGGAATCCCGCCTATTCTGATAAATACGGCGGTATTGGACATCAGTATGCCACTGATCCCAACTGGGCAAGGACTATTAGCTCCATCATGGGCCAAGGATATGACTATATTGGCGTAAAGCCAAGAGTTGAGTTTTTGGTGCCTCGATACGCTTCGTAGGTCGCATGATTGATTGTGGGAATGATCTGACTGTGGTCACTTTGCAAAGCAGTTGCAATAGACGCAGAAATTCTGCATTTCTCGAGGTGGGAGCAACGTTGAGAAGTGGGATAGGGTTTCCTTTTTTGCCGTTGGAGCGGCCTTCAGGCATACCGAAGCCTGCTTTAGATATACTCGGTTCACCCTGTCGGGAGCGGTGTAGTGCCTTGCTGCCGTCAGCCCTTCGTTTAGCCCACGAATGGTGCAGTGTGCATATGATCGCGATACGGCAATCGGTTCGGTAATCTCGCCCGCGTTGAGCAGCTTGCTGCCTGTCGTTTTCTCTTCGCGTTTGATCGGCAATCAGCACTTTTCCGTGCCATTGTCCTCGAACTAACCTGACGTATCTGCACTGTCAAACAAGCCTATGCAAAAACATAAGGTCATTTCGTTAATCTTTTTAGCTCGAGGGGCGATAATTGCCACCGAGCGCAGCTGCGGACAAGCGGGAGCACTGCCTGTGGCGCGAGGGTCAGACGAAGACGTCGGGAGTTGGGAACAACGGTTTGACCTGGCGGAAAAGACGGGGTTTTCAGATTCCACGATTCGTACCCGAGCTGGTGATTGCAGCCTCAAGGACGCGCACTACGAGGTGATTGCCAGGGTGCTGGGCGTGTCCGCGAACTACCTGCGGAAGCGCGACGGGTGCCGCGAGAGCGAGGTTGTCTACTTCCTCATGGAGGTGGAGGGCATGGACTTTCTGGGTCTGCCCTAATAGACTGCGTAATCTACGTGATTCCGGTTTAGGCGAATCCGGAGGATGGCGTCCAGGAATGGGTTGAGCGCGAGTGCGACTGGCGTTTCGAGAAGGTCAATAAAGAGGATCGCCTTCGCTGGAGGGCGTCCTGCGAGTCCGCAGGCGCGAGCAAGCGGAGCGCCGGCGGGGAAGCCAGCAGTCATTTCGATTGGGGCAAGGCCAAGATGAGTCTCGAGCGAATGAAGAGGGATGCAGCTCATGACGAAGCTTCTGATTGAGGAGGAGCGAGAAACGGTTCGCTCTATGCCGGAAGGCCGCAGCGCTAAGGAGAGGGTGGCGGAGGCGCGAAGAGGTTACCATCGGCGCTCGGCTCAAAGCTCTTTGACAGGAGTCTGAGCACCTAAAGAGATTAAGCTGTTCAAAATGGAGCGACCCATTAGTAAGCACTGTAAGTTGCTATCAAGCTCTTGTTATTTAAAATACCCGATATTTGAAGGAGGATCATGCCGGAACTGCTGCAGCAATCAGTCAACGGAAACGAGTTATTGGTCTTTGCGGTCGCTTTGTTTTTTTCCGCGAGTAGTGGTCAGAAAATGGAGCCCGGACAAAGAGTCGCGCTGGTGTATTTGTACTGCTTGATTGTCTCATATTTTAATTACATTGGTTTTTGTTCAATCGTTTTTGGATCCTTGATCGTGCTCTTCTTGATTTTTGAAGTGTTCAGCAGCGACGAGATGCTGGTGCATCTATTTTCATTCAAATATAAGTGCCTCGATTTTTTATACCGATTATTGTTAGAATTCTACGGAGCATTTTTCTACCTCATTCTTCTTTTCTCAGCAACCCCGCTTGTAAAGGAATCTGTTTTTGCCCAGATTGTCTTCCTGATATTCGTCGTTGCCTTGGCAGCGATCACCTCCAGGCGGCACTTTTCAACTAAACCGATATCGCGCATTATCGAGGAGCTTGAAGCATTGGGAGGAGATCCCGCAAGTTGCTCATTTGACGGCGAAGATGATCGGAAATTGCAGATTCTTATCTATATGGAAGACGAAAATTTTCTTAATAGAAATGAAAAGACCCATATAGTTACAGCAAGATACTTGGCTTCGAGGGTTTTTCTCCGTCAGAAAAGAGATAGGCTTGCGCTAGTCGGAAACAGTTTAAGCAGCTTCGACGCTCTTCGCCGCCATATCCGCGGCTATGGCACCATTGAGATGCAAATCATCAGGAATGTGGGGCTAGATTTCGGTTCTTATCGCCTGACGGCAAGGAGAAAACTGTTCGAGCTGATATTCACCCAAGCCGTGTTTAATAGCTATATCAATCACCTGAGCAAAAACTCGCAAGCAAGAAAGAACATCAAGAAATGGATTCTGCGCTGTTACCTGAACCTCGTCTCGATCAAAATCGACGATATCGTTCGCTATCCTGAGACAGGAAATTCAACCTTCCAACAACTGTTTAAAAGGGATTTCTCTGAATTGACGGAAGAAGAGTTTTTCGTTTGGTGTCTCGGTCTGCCGCATTATGAAAAAGGAGTCGGTAAATGCGCTATAGAGACCCACATCGACGCAGTCAGGCATTTCGGATTATGCCAAGAATCTATTAATGAGACGATAATCAGGCTAAGAACCAGGTGTGTCTAGTACCCCTTCTGTCAGTCTCCTTATCTGGTCGATTGCCAACTTTAGTGTAATTTCGGCAAGGTAAGTGCACAGTCTGATTTAGTGCAACTGATTTGTCGGAATGATCGTGGGTTTCTGATTCTTTTGGCAGGGCAGGTGCATTTTCTCGGTTTCGGGAGCGTGGTTTTAGACATGAAGAGGCGCCCCTGCTCTGGCCTGCGTCAGACTTAGTGCAAGGTTTCCGGGGTCCTTTTCTTCCTTCTCGCTTGTCTCGCTCGCGTGCTCGGTTTAGTTTTGGTTTCGGGCCTGTTTGTCTTTTAGCTTTTCGCTCACGCCGCTTGTCCTATCGACGTCGGCGGGGGCCGACGACGTCGATCCCCAGCCCTTCAAGCAGGCTTTCGGACGGGCTTAGCTTGGCAAGCGCCGCCGGGCTCGTGTTGCCTATCGAAAGCCATATGCTCGAGTTGGCGTGAGAGCAGATGTCCGACATGATTCGCTGGTCAAGGCAAAGTCCGTCGATGGACGTGCCCTTGGGCATGATCTTGTGTAGCTCGACGTGGTTTTTCTCAGCAGCCCCCTTCTGATCGAGGCGCTGGGGATTGGTGTAGTGGATATTGCGCCTTTTCCTGCCGTCCAGGAAGCGCTCGATGCTGAGGATGTCGTCGATCTCGCACCCCCTGTCGGTGAGCACCACCCCGAACAACTCTCGGAAGCGGCTCTCGCAAAGGTCGTCGATCCAGTTCGGGGCTGCGATGACGTGTGCCTTCCTTGTGCCCGAGCAGAACGTATGTCTGAAAGCACAAGGCGACGAAATGCAGCGTCAAAAGCACTTGTACATCCCCCTCCGCCCCCCTTCCACGCAGTCTATCTGCACGACCGTCGCCCGAATCCCCTCATCGAGGGCAGGGTAGTCGCTGTAGATCCTTCCCTCGTAGAAGCCCTCTTCATGGGGGTGCTTCTTGTTTCTCTCCTTGTACTTGACCTTCTTTCTCGGATCTATCTTGCGCGCCGCTATCGCCTCGGCTTCGACATCACGGTAAAACGATCTTTCCGAACAGGGATGCTCTGGATGGGTGACGAAGATATGGTGGACGAGCTGCCTCTTCGCCAGGCATTTCTTCATCGTCTTTCCCGAGCGTTCGATCTCGTGCCCGGTCATGTCGAGGCCCTCCCCGGACTCGACGAGCCGGGCGTCGGCCTTGGCTTGCGCCGCCTTCGCTGATTACGTGCAATGCCGAAGCGGGCAGGCGTAGCGCTCGTGGCAGCCGCTGCACACCCAAGGGGTCTTGGAAGTGTGCCTGCACCCGTTCCTCTCGTAGTCTTCGCGCAAGTTGTTGCAGCGCACCTTAGCGCGGATCGAACGCCTCTTCTTGCGGTCCGGGTCGCAGAGCTTCTTTCTCGAGCACGTCTTTCAGTGGATGCACCTGTTGTGGTTCGCCTTTCCGCCGCGGTGGCTGTCGTCGCGCCTGTTGCGGTTGAGCTCGCGCGACACCGTCGTGGCGGACACGTCGAGTTTTCCAGTCGTCTCGCAAGTCGGTCTTCCTTCCACAACCGAGTTCTCGATGGCGGTCCTGTCGCTTAGTTCCAAGTGCTTGTAGCCATGTCTCCGCCTGTCGTTCTTGGCGAGGCGCATGCGAAAAGGAAAGAGAATGATAGTTCGTCGGGTTCTTTGCGGCAAACCCTCGGGCCGGATGGCCCTCGGGTTTGCCGCGACCTTACGGCCTGTCAGACTTAGCGCAAAGTGTTTTGCACTCAAATTGGCACTCAACGAGTCACCTTGTTTTTCGGGCTAAGACCATCGAATGCATAGTGCCTATTGCCATTTGCGCTTATTGAGGCTAAAACGAAAATCGGTGACGAAAGCAGGTTGTGGGGCATCTTGCTCGAAACGCGCCTGCCCTTCGAGGCTCTTGCCGGCCTCTTGAGTCCGCGTTGTGTCAACATGCTCGAGTGGTTCGGTGACCTATGGGAGATCGTCGACGCAGGGGAAGCCGCCATGGACCGCGACCGGGGGAGTCGACAGGGGGGGATTGATAGTGTGTGGAAGGCGATAGCGGGCTCGACCAGGTTGTCCGAGTGCGTGGTCGGGGCGGAGAGCCCCGGGTCATGATGCCTGCAAGCGCATCAGAGAGGCTGCGACGGAAGCCGAGTCCCTCGACGTGCGCATAACTAGCGCTCGTGGACGACGATGTGTGCGGGGGCTCGCCTAACGTCCTGGGCGTCGGCCTGCGGACTGCATTCGAACTCGTCGTCATCAGTGTGGACATCGACGGCTTCCCGAACCGTTGCCACCCGGCATCCTGTTGAGGCGTGGCTCCGAGAGGCCGCTAGGCGGACGCCTCTTTATCGTCGGTCGGCTGTCTAGGCGCGGCGGCAAAAGGCTCAAGAATCTGTTCGTCTTCTTATGTAATCCCCTGGCTGGGGCAAGAAGCGCTTCGGCGACTACTGCCTCCGCTGCCGCGACACGGCATGTGCCACGGCGAGGTGCTGAAGGCGGTGATCGGGAAGATGATCGAGGCGATCTGCGTGATCGCGTCGGACGAAGTGTTTTTCTGAATCCTGCGGTGCTCCATCCAGGACGGCTTCACCAGGATCTCCCTGGGCCTCTTTTTGCACTCGATCAGCGCGGGATGGTCGAGCTGCAAGCAGTGGCTCTCGGGATCCACCCGCCGACCGGGGAAGATCAGCTCTTCGACCGCCTGCGCATCCATGGCGAAGGCGTCGTCGTAGGTGGTCGATGCTCTTTCAGCGCTTTCGCCGCTGCGGACGCGTCGCGCTTGCTGGCGTACAGCGCCCTGGCGACGTCCGCCTGGCTTGGTCCTCCCTTCGCAAGGGCCAGCGATCTTCTTGAACTTCGACATGGGCATCGCCCTCTCGGTGTCGGGCATCCCTGATCAGGTGCGTGTGAGGGCTCTATGCATGGCGAGGAGTGGTACCAACCGTACTGATTCGTG
>ERZ836760.2870-NODE-2870-length-12229-cov-10.576146_pt1 | contig 12229 bp, 6 predicted proteins | sample MGYA00519941_ERZ836760 | MGnify/ENA primary metagenome ERZ836760 (study PRJEB31850, sample SAMEA3708807) | human gut metagenome | biome: human gut; feature: human-associated habitat; material: faeces | place: China | collected 2014 ... | reverse complement strand
AAGGCTGGAGCATAAAATTCTCCGGTTTCAGCATCAATCCGTCGGAAAGGATCACTGCCCGCTCGATGGCATGTTGCAACTCCCTGACATTCCCCGGCCAGTTATAGTTTTGCAGTTTGCTCCGGGCTTCGCGGGATAAACCTTTTATCTCTTTCTTATATTTACGGGCATAGCGTATCAGGAAATAATCCGCCAGCAACTGGATATCATTCCCACGCTCCCGAAGAGGAGGAATATGCAGTTCGATGGTGTTGATACGGTAAAGCAAGTCCTGGCGGAAAGTCCCCTCCTCCACCATTGCACGAATATTCATATTGGTAGCGGAGATCAGGCGGACATCTATCGAAACCGGACGGGTAGCCCCCAGCCGGGTGATCTGCTGCTTTTCGATCGCAGTAAGCAGTTTGGCCTGCATCGGCATGCTCAGGTTTCCTATCTCGTCCAGAAACAAAGTCCCGCCGGTTGCCACCTCCATACGCCCCGGCTTATCACGGCGGGCATCCGTAAAGGCCCCCTTTTCATAACCGAACAGTTCACTTTCAAAAAGCGATTCGGGAATACTTCCCAGGTCGATACCCACAAAGACCTGTCCGTTACGCGGCGAATGATGATACAGGGCACGGGCAACAAGATCCTTACCTGTTCCGTTCTCCCCCAGGATCAGGATATTGGCATCCGTATGACGTAACTTCTCGATCGTTGCAAAGATTTCCTGCATGGCATTACTCTCACCGATAATCTCGAAACCTTCCTCATCCGAACTTTCCAGAGCCGCTACCTGGCGTTTCAGCGACCGCACTTCCGTACGGCTTTCACGAAGTTTCAAGGCGGCAGATAAGGTGGCCAGCAACTTCTCTTTCTCCCAGGGTTTAGGGATAAAATCCGTCGCACCGGCTTTGATGGCACGCACGGCTTTTTCCGTATCGGCATAAGCTGTTATAAAAAGGACAACGGCATCCGGATCCGCCTTCTTTATCTTCTCCAACCAGAAAAAACCTTCCTGCCCGCTAATGGCATCCCTTCGGAAATTCATATCCAGCAGGATCACATCCGGCACATAGCTTTCCATAAAATGCTCGATACGCTCCGGCTGTGTGGTCACACGGATTTGCTCTACATAAGGTTCCAGCAGCAGATTCAGTGCAAAAAGCACATCTTCATTATCGTCGATGATCAGTATTTTCCCTTGTTTCATATCGTATGCGTATATTAAATATGTGGGGGTAAAGATAAGCATTAAAACAATAAACAGGGCGTGCGAATACGAACGTTTTTTGTGCGCTGACGCACTGATCACAAAAACGGACGCACTACTTACTGTCTAATATTCAAGATATTAAAAACATGGCATACTATTTGTTTTTAATAATATATGAAACATACGAGAAGTCACATATTATCGATAATCCTTGCTGCACTGGCCGCTTTCCCGGCTTACTCGCAGGATACGTTACGCCTCACCTTATCTGAGACCGTACGCATGGCCCAGGAACAATCTCCACAGGCCATCGCTGCCCGACATTCTTTCAGGGCGGCTTACTGGAACTGGCGTTCCTATCGTGCAAACATGCTACCCAGTCTGACCTTCACCTCCAGTCCTTCACTGAACCGGTCGATCAGTTCGGTGACCTTACCCGACGGAGACGAAAGTTTCGTACACCGCAACCAGTTGATGGTGGATGCCGGACTCACGATCAATCAGAATATACCATTCACCGGAGGAAGCCTTTTCGTGAAAACAGCCTTGCAAAGACTCGATTTGTTTTCGGAAAAGACAAGTTCGTATAACACCACTCCCATCGTGCTCGGCTACGAACAAAACCTGTTCGGATACAACCAGTTCAAATGGGATCGGAAAATCGAACCTCTCCGTTATACCGAATCAAAAAAGAACCTGACAGAAACACTCGAACTGGTCGCCGCACAGGCAACCCAACAGTTTTTCCAATTGGCCACCGCACAGACCAACTGGGAAATCGCACAATATAATTACGCAAATGCCGATACCCTCTATCAATATGCCCAGGGACGGTATAATATCGGGACGATCACTGAAAATGAAATGCTACAACTGGAACTGAACCTCCTGACCGAACAGACTAATATGATGAACGCGCGTATTGAAGTAGACGACTGTATTCAATCATTGCGTAGCTACCTGGGTATCACCAATGCTTCGGAACTGATCGCCAGTTTAAACGAAGAAATCCCCCGTTTCAATGTGGAAGTAAAGCAAGCGCTCGAGCTGGCTTACGAGAATAATCCGGAACCGGAATACCTCCAGCGCCGCCGGTTGGAAAGCGAAAGTGCGGTAGCACAGGCAAAAGCATCCCGCGGCTTCAAAGCCGACCTCTATATGCAATTCGGCTTGACGCAGACAAACGAAAAACTGAAAGAGGCTTACCGGGACCCTTTGGATCAACAATTAGTCAGCCTTGGCATACGCATCCCGATCCTGGACTGGGGTGTCGGTAAAGGGAAGGTAAAAGTTGCCCTCAGCAACCGCGACAAAGTATATACCGAGGTGGAGCAGTCACGCAACGACTTCGAACTGAATGTCATCAAAATGGTCAAACAGTTCAACCTGCAGGCTGATAAAGTGATGATCGCACAAAAAACCGACCAGACCGCCCAACGCAGGAACGATGTTGCCCAAAAACTGTACCTGCTGGGTAAATCGACTATCCTCGACCTCAATGCCTCCATCAGCGAAAAGGACCGGGCACGAAGAGAATATATAACAGCCTTATATAATTATTGGAGCCTGTACTACGGTCTGCGCAGCATGACCGGCTACGACTTCGAACAAAATCGTGAACTGACATTCGATTATGAACAATTAATGAAATAAATAATGGACAGACCTATTGAAAAGAAACCCGTATATTACCGTTACCGCTGGCATATCGCCGGATGTATCGCTTTTGTCATCCTGCTGGTGTATGTATCGATCGTTGCATCAGGCGGACGCAAACTGCGCACCGAAGCGGATAACCTCATCATCGGCGAAGCACAAGCCGATAAATTCATGGAATATGTGGATGTGGAAGGGCTCATTCAGCCTATACTGACCATCAAGATCAATACTCGTGAAACTGGAAGCGTGGAAAGGATTGTCGGTGAAGAGGGAAGTTTGCTTCAGCAGGGAGACACCATTCTTATTCTTTCCAATCCCGATTTGCTCCGCAATATTGAAGACCAGCGTGACGAATGGGAAAAGCAAATGATTACCTATCAGGAGCAGGAGATTGAAATGGAACAAAAAAGTCTGAACTTGAAACAGCAAGCCCTGACAAATAGCTACGAATTGGAACGCCTGAAAAAAAGCATCGCTCTCGACCGCGAAGAATTTCAGATGGGAGTGAAGAGTAAGGCGCAGTTGCAGGTAGCTGAAGATGAATATTGTTACAAACAGAAAAACGCAGCCCTGCAACAAGAGAGCTTGCGACATGATTCTGCTGTCACGATGATACGTAAGGAATTGATTCGTAACGACCGGGAGCGGGAACGGAAAAAGTACGAACGTACTCGCGAACGACTGAATAGCTTGGTGGTCACAGCTCCACTGAAAGGTCAGCTTAGTTTCGTAAAGGTCACTCCGGGGCAGCAGGTTTCCTCCGGTGAAAGCATTGCTGAAATAAAAGTGCTCGATCAATACAAAATCCATACTTCACTTAGCGAATATTATATCGACCGGATCACCACCGGACTACCGGCTACCGTGAACTATCAAGGAAACAAATATCCGCTGAAAATAACAAAAGTGGTTCCCGAAGTGAAAGATCGTATGTTTGATATTGATCTTATTTTTACCGGAGATATGCCCGATAATGTAAGAGTCGGCAAGAGCTTCCGGGTACAGATTGAATTGGGACAGCCGGAGCAAGCGTTCATTATTCCGCGAGGCAACTTCTATCAGTTTACAGGCGGACAATGGATTTATAAAGTAAATGCAACAAAGACAAAAGCAGTTCGCGTGCCATTGAATATTGGTCGACAGAATCCGCAACAATATGAAATAGTAGAAGGTTTACAGCCGGGAGATTGGGTTATTACCACCGGATATGATACCTTTGGCGATGCGGAAGAATTGATCTTGAAATGAATGAAAAATAACAAATAGATAAAACATGAAAACATTGTACTATGCGATACGCTTTTTGTTGCGTACAAAATCATATACTATTATTAATTTGCTCGGGTTAGCCTTTAGTTTAGCTTGTTGCATTATTTTGCTTCGTTATATTCATCGTGAGCTTACAGTAGACACACATTGCATTGATCGTAATCAAGTGTATGGTGTACAGACAACGTTTGAAGGAAATCGGGTATTAAGTGTGGCTGAAATAGGGAGCCGGGATAGTGTTTACATTGATAATAGTGGCATAGTGACGCGTTCACGCATCGTGTTGCTCGAAAATGATTATTTGACCTATCAGTCAAATCGTATTCCTGTTCAAGCTATGGCAGCAGATAGTGCTTATTTTGAACTTTTCCCTTACCGTGTGTTACAAGGTTCAGTGTCCTTGGAAGATCCGGCGTCAGTTTTGTTAATGGAGGGTTTTGCTAAAAAACTTTTCGGCAAAGAAAATCCTATTGGCAAGATTCTCACTTATTCGAATGGAAAGGAGATTAGGGTGACAGGCATATTAGAGGAACCAATTAATAAGCGGATGTTTAATTTTGACTTGGTCCTCTCTTCAAAACTATCATCATTATGGGAGCGTATGCCTTTGGATTTTATCCGTTTCACTTCAGAAACGGAAGTAATGAAAGCCAATAAGGCCGGGAGTTATCCCCGGTTTATCAATCAGGATGCTCGTAGCGGGGATAGTCGGAAATACACTTTCTCTCTAGTTCCTATAAGTGATATGTATTGGGATCGGGCTTTAATTGGTCGATCCGGACCAGATATGCTAGTTAGCGGAAACCGTTCCCAACTATTTATTTTAGGAGGAATTTGCCTGTTGATATTACTTGCAGGTGTGATGAATTTCATCAATCTTTATCTGGTATTGATGGTGAAACGAGGTAAGGTGTATAGCTTGCGGAAAGTTTTTGGAGCTGATAGAAAAGCGTTGTTTAAGCAAATATTCATAGAAAACTTTTTATTGATCGCTGCTTCCATGATAGTAGCCTGGCTCATTGTAGAGGTGACAAATATTCCTGTATCATCTATGTTTGGCAGTCAGCTGATGTATACTGCATTTGATGGGATATTATCATTCTCTATTTTGTTGTTTTTGCCTCTGTTAGTATCTATTTATGCGTTTGTGCAGTGCCAACGTTCTTTGTTGGCTGTTTCAATCCGGAAGGTAGGTACAGATAACCATTCGGTTCGTTCACGTATGATCTTTCTTTTTCTGCAATATATGATTACTTTCCTGTTAGTGGTATTATCAATCTATTTCAGCAAGCAACTGAATTTTATGTTACATACCGATCCTGGTTTTCGTGTAGAGTCTGTAATTCAAGCAAACTTGATATATGAATCACGAGATTTCGCAGTTTACACTATGGAGACTATCAAACAACGGCAAGAGAGGATTACTGAAATAGACCAACTCATGAAGAGTTGTCCGGATATTCAGTATTGGACGACGGGACATTCATCTATTTTGGGAGACTATTATTCTACAAACTTTCAAAGTGTAAAAGGAGAAACAGTTGCGTTGTTGCAATCTTATGTTACTCCTGATTTCTTTAAAGTTTTCAATCTTGCGTTTGTGGATGGAAGTCTGCCGGAAATGGATGAAGACTCAAGAAATAGAGTGGCCGTTGTAAATCGTGCGGCATTGAAAGCCTTAGGATATACGCAATGTGAGGGAGCTATGCTGGTTGATGAAATGATGAAAAGAAACGTCCCGGATTTTCCGGCTCAACCTATTGTTGCTGTAATAGACGATTATTATGACGGACATATTAGTACAGGTGTCCATCCGATGGTCTTTATGGTTGGTAGTCAATTAGACGGTGATTTATATCAGATATATTGCCACTCCGGCAAAGAACAGGCAGTTATTGACTATTTGAAAAGTATTCAAAAGAAAGTGTATGGTACAGAGGATTTTAAATATTCTTTGTTGAAGGACGATGTGGCTGAACTTTATAAAAATGATCGCCAGATAGCTTCTGTTTATGCTCTTTTCGCTTGTATAGCTATTGTAATAGTTTGTCTTGGCTTGTTTGGTATTTCATTATTTGACATTAGGCAGCGTTCCCATGAGGTTGCAATTCGCAAAGTGAATGGAGCATCACTGAAAGATTTATATCTTTTACTAGGACGCAAGTATCTTGTCATATTAGGTGGGGCTTTTGCAGTAGCTCTTCCATTATCCTGGTATCTGATATATGAATACACAAAGGATTTTGTAGTGAAAGCTCCTATAGGTATAGGAATCTTTTTGATAGCTTTGTTATTGGTTGGTGGTATTTCTTTAGGGACTCTATTCTGGCAAATAAACAAGATTGCGCATATTGATCCTGCTAAAATTATAAAAACTGAATGAATCTAAGATATTATGATAAAACACTATTTCAAAGTAGCATTTAGAAACTTGTGGAAGTACAAGGCACAGAATATAATTTCCACCATCGGATTGGCAGTAGGACTACTGTGTTTTAGTATATGTATGTATTGCAGTCGTTTTGTAGAATCTACCAATCATTGCTTTGACAATTATTCCCGCATAGCCGAGTTAAATCTCTATAATGAACAGACTGGTGACTATTTTTCCGGCACACAAGTAGCATTATCCGAAGAACTCCGTACTTGGGCTATGGGTGAAGTGGAAGCGATCTCTTGTATGGCATATCCCCGTGAACGCTCTTTTCAGGTTGAACTGTCTCCGGATAAATCATTGCCATACGATCTTGAAATTATAGAAGTCGATACCCTATACAATAAAGTCTTTACTCCGCAAATGGTAGTTGGTAACTGGCGGACAGCAAGCCGGATGCCCAACGCGGTTATTATAAGCCGGTCCACTGCCATAAAGATATTTGGTCAGGTGGAGACTGCCATTGGCAAACACCTGACTCTTACAAGACGGCTTTATACTTCTCCGGACAGTACACCAAAGACAGGAGGTATTGTGTACACAATCCAAGCAGTGATGGAAGATCTTCCACTGAACAATGATTTTAATTTTATGTGTCATACCGATGCATTGGTTATCAACGACAGTGAGGGACTTTTTCAGAGTCCGAAACGTCGCGATATAACGGGAGCCCGGACATACGTTTTGTTATCTCCGCAGGTTGGCATTACTGGTTTGGAAAAACAATTTTCCAAGCGCGACTATACTTATAGCCTATATAACGAGACTTATACCGTTGTTGCCCGTTATATAGGAGACCGGTCGCAGGAGAAAGGTATTTATATTCTGGGATGGGTCACCGGAATTGTCGGCATATTGATATTGTTGGTTGGATTGATTAATTTCTTTCATTTTCTCATCGGCTCTTTCCTGAATCGCACTAAGGAATACGCCATAATGAAAATGCTTGGTTCTGATTGGAAACGGCTGTTCTGCCTGTTATTAACACAGTCACTGATGATTGTATTTGCATCCTCATTTTTGGTGATATGGGGTATCGAACTAATTGGAGATAGAATGGATTTCTCTTTGCCAGGCCTCACAATGACTTTCCCTCCTGAAACACTATTAAAGCATATTCTGCAATACATTGTTTTTCTTGCATTGCTTTGCATGGCAGTCTGTCTGCTGGTATCCGTCCGTATTCGCAGGTCTTCCATACAGACAGGTATCTATGGAGGTCAAAAACGTCGCGGGAAACAGTGGGGACGTAACTTTATGCTCGGCGTCCAGTTCTTTATTTGCTGGATATTCGTAACGCTGACTGTCAGCCTGTTTTTGCAATCAGGAAAGGTGACTGAAACCTTATTTCATACGTTAAGTCAGGAAGATAAAGAAGCGATTCTTAGTATTCCGCTGGACTATCCATTTCTGGAGAATAAAGAAAAACAGGAAATGGTGGAACGTTTCAGGCAGCATGCCGGTGTGAAAGATATTTTGTTATCTGATATATCTTATACTCATGGAATATCCGGAAACTTGTTAATGACGGAGAAAGGAAATGATAACTCTTGGATTGATATTAATGTAATGTGTGTACCATTGAATTTCTTCACCTTTATGAATATTCCGATAACGGAGGGCAGGACGATCCGGACAAAAAAGGATCTCGTAATGGATGAAGTCTGGCAGAAAAGACAAAAGAAAGATATCATCGGAATGAACTTTTACGACCAGACCAGTGATTTCACCGTTTGTGGAGTATGTGCCCCCTTTCAAACAGATGTACATAACCATAATGGCGGATATGCTTTCACACTTTATGATTCTTCCGAATACATAGGTCACTGCTATGTGAAATGTTACCCTGAACAGCAAAAAGAAGTCATGAAATGGATGGAAACCATCCGTCGTGAAGTGCTGCCGGAGAATATTTCTTCCCAAGTACGTACATTTCAGGATGATTTGTACGAAGTGCAGGCAGTGGAATATATTCTGAAAGATATCATCTCGTTTTTTGCAATTGTAAGCATCATCATTACCCTGTTGGGAGTGTATTCCAGCATTACGCTCGATACAGAACGCCGCCAGAAAGAGGTTGCCATTCGCAAAGTGAACGGAGCCGGAATACGTTCCATCATCTGGCTGTTTGCACGTTTGTACCTGATTTTGCTGATGGTGACTGCCGCCATCACCTTTCCGCTCATTTACGTGGTATTGCAACTGTGGAAACAAATGTACACCGTATTTTTTAATGATGGAATATTATATTGGGGAAGCATATTTTGGGGAGTAACCTTATTGACAGTAATTACCATTATCTTTAAAATACTGCGGATTGCACGTCTCAATCCCGCAGAAGTAATCAAAAACGAATAAAATTAATAATTCTAAAAACAATACAGTTATGATTAAGACCATTGACTTACAGAAGATTTTCAAAACGGAAGAAGTAGAAACTTGGGCGTTGAATAACGTCAGTATCGAAGTGAAACAAGGTGAATTTGTAGCCATCATGGGTCCCTCCGGCTGTGGCAAGTCAACATTGCTCAACATTTTGGGGCTACTTGATAACCCGACAGGAGGAGAGTATTATCTGAATGGAACGGAAGTCTCCCGGTATACCGAGTCGCAACGTACCAGTCTTCGCAAAGGCGTGATAGGTTTCGTATTTCAGAGCTTTAATCTGATAGACGAGTTGAACGTATACGAAAATATCGAGCTTCCTTTGCTTTATATGGGTATTTCCGCTGTCGAACGGAAAAAGAGGGTAGAGTCAGCTATGGAGAGAATGGCCATTACTCATCGTAGCAAACATTTTCCGCAACAACTTTCCGGTGGTCAGCAGCAACGCGTTGCCATTGCCCGTGCCGTCGTGGCCAACCCTAAACTGATTCTGGCCGATGAGCCAACCGGTAACCTGGACTCCAAAAACGGTAAAGAAGTGATGGGGCTATTGAGCGAACTGAATAAAGAGGGAACCACCATTGTCATGGTGACCCACTCACAACACGATGCCGGTTATGCCGACCGTATCATAAACTTGTTTGACGGACAGGTGGTGACCGAGGTTAGTATGTAAGCACAAGCTATCAATAAAAAGTATATCATGATAAAACACTATCTGAAAGTAGCCTTTCGCAATCTAATGAAGTATAAGACACAAAGTCTTGTTAGTATTATCGGATTAGCAGTCGGTTTTACCTGTTTTGCGCTGTCTGCTTTATGGATACGTTATGAAATGACGTATGATAACTTCCACGAGGGTGCCGATCGCATTTATTTGGTACGTGCGCATTACGCCAATGAACCCGGTACAAGCAAATTTACTCCATATCCTTTAATGAAATATTTGCAAGACAAAATGCCGGAGATAGAAGCTGTAACCGCTTTTACCGCACATCATGTAAAATTCCGTATGGAAGATACCGAGCAGGAGATCGGAATGATTGCCGCAGATTCTGTTTTCATGAACTTCTTTGATATACAATTATTGAAAGGTACTGTCAACTTCCTGAAATGTGATGGTCAGGAAGTTGCTATCACTAAAGAATTTGCGAAGCGGCTCTTCAGCAAAGAAGAGGATGCATTGGGGAAAGAGGTGGAAGTAGGCAGACGCGTATGTAAAATAGGAGCAATTGTGAGTGGATGGTCGAACCATTCCAATATTCCATATAATATACTGGCTCCGGCAAGACATTCTCCTCGGTGGGGAAGTTCGAATGAGCAGCTATTTATTCGTGTACGCGAAAGAACAGATATAGACGTATTCCGAACAAAAATGAGCACCATTCGCATCAACGATATTGAGAAAGAGAGCGAACTTTCCGACCTGTTGATTACCCGGATGTCAGCTTTGCGCTATTCGGATTATGTAGATAAAGCAGATGTTGTTATCTCTTTCAGTTATATATTCTATTTCTCCTTGGCGGGCGGACTGGTGATTATTTGTTCGTTATTCAATTATCTGACGCTTTTTATCAGCCGGCTTTGTATGCGTAACCGTGAAATGGCACTTCGTAAGGTGAATGGAGCAAGCAATAAAGCTTTGTCCGTACAGTTTGCCATTGAATTATTGCTGCTTTTATGTATTGCTCTGATCGGCGGATTGCTGCTGGTGGAGATGAGTATGTCCCGGTTCCTGAACTTTATGCGGATAGAGTCCAGTTTATATTATGGAGAAATTTTGATATATCTTCTGGCAGTAATCATCCTGTCGTTTCTGTTTGCGCTGATGCCATTATCCTATTTTCGTCGTCGAACATTGCAGGAAACGATCAAAGGAAGTGTTGCTACTGCCCGTCCGTACTTATTTCGCAGAATAGGTATTATCGTACAGTTGATTGTCAGCCTTGCTTTTATCTTCTGCACAGTTGTCATCATGAAGCAACTACATTTCCTGAAAAATACGGATTTAGGTATGGAACGTCATCATGTGGCTAATGTGGCATTGTGGAATGGAGACATTCATCAATGGGCAGAGAAAATAAAAGCTCTCCCTATGGTAACAGAAACTTTACCTCCTGCGTACTTTCCAATTATTCCAACCGGTCCGATGATGTATGCAGAAATAACAAATTGGGATGGGCTGCCCAAAGTGACAGAAAAAACACTACTTATTGGCATAATGCCGGCAAAGGAGGAATTCTTTAAGTTTTATGATTTGAAATTGCTGGAAGGTGAATTTATATCTGAAAAGAGCCAGCAGAATGAAGTTGTGGTTGATGAAAGTACGTGCCTGAAATTCGGATGGAAACATGCTTTAGGAAAGACTTTCGGCAATAACACCAATGGTCGTCAGGACATTGCATACAAAGTTGTCGGAGTGGTGAAAAACTTTAGTTATCGTTCTCCGACAAGCAAGCCGGGACTTATTGCCTTTCAACGCCCCGAAGCACAAGAATATCTCCTGAATCGTGCCAGTATCCTTTTTAAATTCAAAGAGGGGACTTGGAACGAATGTCGTGAAGCTATAGAAAAGCTCCACAAAGAAGAATTTCCCCATGCTTATTTACGGTTGTTTAGCGAGGAGGAGGAATATGGTAAATATCTTCGCTCCGAGGATGCACTGATGAAACTGTTGAGCTTCGTGTCATTGGTCTGTGTACTCATTTCCGTTTTCGGAATTTTTTCATTGGTCACTCTATCATGTGAGCAACGTCAAAAGGAGATTGCTATACGTAAAGTGAACGGGGCGCAAATTCGTCATATCTTGCAGATGTTTTTCCGTGAATACTTCCTATTGCTGATTATTGCTGCTGTCATAGCCTTTCCAATGGGATATGTGGTTATGAGGCAATGGATTGAAACGTATGTGAGACAAACTGCGATTAACGGTTGGGTATATGTAGGGATTTTCGTTGTAGTGGCAGTTATTATTTTACTCTGCATCATCTGGTGCGTGTGGAAAGCTGCGCGACAGAATCCTGCGGAAGTTATCAAAAATGAATAATAAAATAACAATATCATGATAAAACACTATCTGAAAGTAGCCTTTCGTAATCTGATAAAGTATAAAACACAAAGTCTTGTTAGTATTATTGGATTAGCAGTCGGCTTTACCTGTTTTGCGCTGTCGGTATTATGGATACGTTATGAAATGACGTATGATAATTTTCATGAGGGAGCCGATCGCATTTATCTGGCAGGCAGTAGCTTTCGTCTTTATGGAGACGGATTTACCTATAATT
>ERZ836760.2860-NODE-2860-length-12278-cov-2.280128_pt1 | contig 12278 bp, 14 predicted proteins | sample MGYA00519941_ERZ836760 | MGnify/ENA primary metagenome ERZ836760 (study PRJEB31850, sample SAMEA3708807) | human gut metagenome | biome: human gut; feature: human-associated habitat; material: faeces | place: China | collected 2014 ... | reverse complement strand
TGTCCTTGACAAAGGGTACACTTTACTGGTTAAAAAAGTTATTTAAAAATACTGCGATTCCTTCTTCATCATTAGATTTTGTGATATAGGAAGCAGCTTTCTTCGTTGAAGAAAAAGCATTTTGCATCGCAACACCATAAGGTATCACAGATAACATTTCATCATCATTGTTACTATCTCCAAAGGCGATTACCTGATCTAATCGTATATCCATTTGATCGCAAAGTGCTTGTAATGCCTGTGCTTTACTTACATGGATATCTGTGATTTCTAAAGAACCTTCACTCAGATAGAAATAATTAAATTTATCAGGATATTTTTTACGGATGACTGCCTCAGCTTTATGCAATTTCTTAGGCTTTCCCCGTATACAGATTTTATTAGCTGCTTCATGCACATGATTTTCTAAATGCTCAGCCATATACGCAAACTGCCGCATCCTAATAATTTTTGACGCCCTCATTGGATGATAAAGCCGTTTCGCTATCTCTCTTTTGATAGCTAAAGGCAGTGAATAACTACAATAATAGTTTCCATATTGCGATATGATCACAAATAAATGCAAAGCATGTGCTAGCTTTATCATTTCGGAAAGTTCCTTTGGCTGTACCTGTGGAAATTGTATATTCTTATCATTTTTCACACAATAGATTCCTGCGCCATTTCCATGCAATAGATATCCCTCATAACGTTTTAATTCTAGTTCATCCACAACCCCTTTCAATTCAAAAGGTGCTCTGCCACTACAAATCGCTATTTTAATACCCTGCTTTTGAAGATTCATCAACGTCTTTTTTGTTTTCACTCCAATTTTCCCTTTACTATTAAACAGGGTTCCATCCACATCACATGCGATTAATTTAATATTATGCAAGTTCAAGAATATCGCTATCCTTTACTTTTACCTGTTCTCCAACATGATAAGTAACAATTTTCTTATCTAATGGATTTAATACGATAACAGGTGTAATCAATGGGATATTTTCTTTTTCCATAAATGAGCGATCTACTTTGATAATTGGTTCTCCAGCTTTTACTTTTTCATTGACATTCTTTAATACCTCAAAACCTTGTCCTTTCAAGTTTACTGTTTCCAAGCCACAATGCACCAGAACTTCGATTCCTTCAGGACTCGTCATTCCAAATGCATGGTGTGAATCAATCAACATTGTAATTGTGCCATCGATTGGAGCACATAATACATCCCCTGTTGGTTCAATCGCAACTCCATCCCCCATCATCTTTTCTGAAAACACTTCATCAGGTACTTCACTCAAATCCTTACATACACCATCAATTGGCGCTTTGATTGTAAAACCTTTACTCTTCTTTTTAAATATTGAAAACATATCCTTTACCTCTCCTTCATGGCTGCATTATATCATGAAGGAATCTATGTTTCCTTGTTCTGGATTATTTTCGTATTGATATACATTCTTCGTTCTTTTTCACAAAAAGTGGAATTTCTTCCACTTTTCATTTACTTTCTTCTATTGACTTGTTATGTTGATACATTGCATATCTTAAAAACAACATTTCTACTACAAAGAAAAACATGGTTACCGGTTCAAATCTATGGTTTTCAATCATAATCGGTTTTGACATAGATGAAAAATATACTGCGACATCCGCTAATTCAGCTAATGTATTATGTTGCATTCTTGTAATTGTAACAATTTTACAATCTTTCTCTTTTAATTGTTTCCCAAACTTGCATATCTGGGCACTTTCCCCACCCAATGAGAAAAGAAAAACAACATCCCCTTCTCTTAAATTATTCAATAAAAATCCAATTTCTGCAGTCCCATTGATCATATAAACAATAACATTCAGCTTAAACATCAAGCGTTTTAATTCTCTGACCGCAGATTGTTGAATCACGCCACTGCCATATGCAAAGATTCTTTTCGCATAATAAATCTCATCGCAGACTTTATCTAAATTTTGTTCTGTAAAACTTTGAATGCCTTTGATATAGCTTTGGGATATAGAATCAATCTTTTCATCCGTTAATTCATTTTCTTCAACATTTTCCATTCTTAAATAGAATTTCAATTCACTGAATCCCTGTAGAGATATTTTTTTCGCAAACCGTAAAATTCCTGTTCTAGAAACATTGCACTTCTCTGCCACTTCTTCAATCGTCATTGCTGCACATTCTCTTTTATGATTGGCAATATAGCCCCATATGTGTAAATCATTCATGTTTAAATCATCATAATACTGATTCACCAACTCATCAAGCTTCATATTTTCATCTCCATATATAACGCCACTTTTTATTATAACAGTTTTTCTTGTATTTTTAGAATTTTAAAAAATTAATTAATATTTTTATTCTTGTTTTTAAGAATATACAAAAAAAGGAAAAATTTTTAAGGAGGAACTGGATGGTTTCGTATTTACCGGAAATCCGTGCAGGTATGGCATTGTTACTGGCGTTTTGCGCCATGGTCCAGGATCTGCGGAATTTTAAAATCGGCAACCGGCAGATTTTGGTGGGGTTACTCGGGGCAGCAGGATGTATGGCGTATGAGTGGATGATGGGAGGTGTGTGTGCAGAACAACTGACAGCGGGATTTAGTGTATTGGGTGTATTGTATATGGTTTATCTGATTGGAGGTATCGGAGCAGGGGATGTAAAACTCCTTGCCGTGACAGGATTTATATGGGGCAGACCGGTCTGGAAGATTACGGTGCTTGCATTTTTAATCGCATCCGGCATGGGGCTTGCAGGGATTTTAAGTGGAAAGCTTAAAAAACGTGAAATGAATGTGATGAATTGTACATCAGTCCGTCTGCATGTTATGCATTTTGGAGCAGCAGTTTTTGTGGCGGAACTGGTAACGGGGTGGCTTATGTTTTAATAACACAGTTACAAAAAGTAAGAGGGGCACAAGACAGCAGGGAAAAACAGAGGAGTAAAAGGCGGGGTGAGAAAAGACAACGGAGTAAAAAGATAAGGAAGCAGAGAAATAGCGGAAAGGAGAAGGTAGGTGTGCAGGAAAATTGTATTATTTTTGATACGGATGAGCAGTATGGAAAGCGGCTGATGTGTGCCATCAGCAGACACAAAAATCTGCCGTTTGGCGTTCAGTTATTTACCCGTGCAGATGAAATGGAGATTTATCTGGAGCATCATACGGCAGATATGATGGTTGTCAGTGAAACGTGCTGTGAATACGGCGCAGAAAAGCCATGTGAAAAACAAGCAAAAAAAATGCTGGTGCTGACAGAAGAACAAAAGACAGCAGGGGAAAATAAATCCGGAAATACCGTAGAAGTGCGGGAAATATACAAATACCAGCCGGCAGATTCAATTTTAAGGGAAATTATCCAGTTTTTCGGCGGAAAAGAACAAAAGCAGGAAGATGTTGAACTGATAGGCGTATATTCTCCGGTCTATGAACCTTTGCGGAGTGCATTTGCACTGAGTCTGACACAGGTAATGGCAGAAAGCGGCAGAACATTGTATTGTAATCTGGAAGCATTTTCAGGGCTTGAAGAAGTGCTTGCCGCACAGGACAGGGAAAACTTATCAGATATGATATATTACTACAGAAACGCGGGTGCAAAAGTGACAGAACAGATGAAACAGATGATTGTGAGTCTGCCGGGTTTTGATTATATTGCGCCGGTGGAATTTGCGCAGGATATCAGCAGTATGCAGACACAGGAACTGACGGAATTTTTCTTGAAAATTGCAAAGGAGTGCGGCTATCAGAAAGTTGTTCTGGAAATTTCGTCTGCGGTCGCATCACAGTGGAAAATGATTTTTGCGTGCAGCAGGGTCTATATGCCGGTCCGGCAGGATTATATTTCGGTCAGAAAGGTGCAGGCATTTGAAAAGTATCTGCTGATGGCAGGAATGGAGCATTTGTGGAACCGGATTGAAAAAGTGGAACTGCCGCAGAATAATCTGCAATTTAATGCGGCGTACATTGGAAGCAGGGAGGGAGAAGAAATGAATGGATTTGTTAGGACATTATTTACAGGACAGGCAGCAAAAAATCCGTAAAACAACAGATGGAATCAGAAGTGAAATTTATGAACAGTTAGACTGTGGAGAAGAAATTTCCGATGAACGGCTCGGACAGATAATTGATGAGAAGATCAGACAGAAACAGGATATACAGCTTGCGCTTGAGGAGCGGGAAAGTATCCACCGAGAAATATTTGCCGCAATCCGTGGATTGGATGTATTACAGGAACTTTTGGAAGACGATTCCATTACAGAGATTATGGTCAACGGAACGCAGGATATTTTTCTGGAAAGGTGTGGCAGACTGGAACGGTGCAGTAAGCATTTTGAAAATAAGGCGCGGTTAAGTGATGTGGCACAGCGGATTGCGGCAGTGTCAAACAGACTGGTAAACGAATCTGTTCCGATACTGGACACCCATCTGGAGGACGGTTCAAGAGTGAGTATTGTACTGCCACCGGTTGCGCTAAACGGGCCGGTCATTACAATTCGTAAATTTTACGACACACCGCTGACCATAGAACGCCTGACCGGTATGGGAGCAATAACCAAAGAGGCGGCACAGTTTTTGGAAAAAGCGGTGCGTGCAGGTTACAATATCTTTATCAGCGGAGGTACAGGGTGTGGAAAAACAACCTTTTTAAACGCACTGTCTAATTTTATTCCCAAAGATGAACGCATTATTACCATAGAAGATTCAGCAGAATTACAGATTAAAAATGCAGCAAATCTTGTGCGGCTGGAAGCAAGAAATGCCAATGTAGAGGGGAAAAACGAAGTGACTATCCGGGATTTGTTAAAGGCAAGCCTGCGTATGCGTCCGGACAGGATTATTGTTGGTGAAATCCGCGGGGCAGAGGCAATTGATATGCTTCAGGCAATGAATACGGGTCATGACGGAAGTCTTTCCACGGGACACAGCAACAGTGCAAAAGATATGATTTCCAGACTGGAAACAATGGTGCTTATGGGAATGGATATGCCGTCGGCAGCCGTTAAACAGCAGATTGCATCAGCAATTGATTTGATTGTACATCTGGGAAGAATGCGCGATAAATCAAGAAAAGTATTGCAGATTGCAGAAGTTTTAAATTTACAGAATGGAGAGATTCCGCTCCGGACAATTTATGAATTTGAGGAGCAGGGGAAAGGAGAAGATGGAAAAGTGGAAGGAAAATTGGTACGAAGGGCGGAAACGCTGGAAAACAATGCCAAAATGGCTGCAGCAGGAATTACCGGATATTAAAAAAAGTACCGCAGCCGCATGGATTTACAGACGTTATGACATTTCTTTAAGGGATTTTTTAAAGATTACCCTGTCTGGCATTGGTTTGTTACTGATAACAGCCGATATCTTTTATCACAATCTACTGGCAGCAGCAGTGCTGTGTCCGTATTTGCATTTCCGTTTAAAAATCAAATCGGAAGAACTGCATAAACAGCGCAGGGAGCGGCTGAAAATGCAGTTTAAGGACGGAATGCAGTCAGTGGCTTTTTCTTTAAATTCAGGGTACTCCATAGAAAATGCGTGGAAAGAAGCAATTGTGGAAATGCGTATTTTATATGGGGAAAACAGTGAAATCGTTACGGAATTCCAAAGAATTATCAATCGTCTGGAGAGAAATGAAAATATCGAAGATGTTTTAGAGGAATTCGCTAAAAAAAGCGGAGTCGCAGACATTGAGTATTTTGCGGCAGTATTCCGGTATGCCAAACGGTATGGCGGTGATTTAATTGCAATTATCCGTCATACGGCAGAAACCATTTGTGAAAAAAATGAAACCTATAATGAAATACAGACCATCATCAGCGGAAAGAAGATGGAACAGAAGGTCATGAGTGCCGTTCCGTTTTTTCTGCTGGGGTATATGAAACTGACAGCGTGGGATTTTATCTGCCCGCTATACGGAAATCCGGCAGGTGTGCTGATGATGAGTATTTCTCTTATGGTATATATAGGAGCGGATTATATTGCAGGAAAAATTGTCGAAATTGAAGTATAAGTTTAAGACAGAAGTAAAATCCGGAAAGTCAGGTTATATGCTGTATGCGGCAGTGCTGGCGGGGATACTCTGTATTGCGGTTTTAAAGACAGGCGGAAAAGAGCAGTCGCAGACACAGACAATTGTACGGCCGGATTATACAGACAGTGTAGACAATATCGAACTGGAGGTGCTTGCAGAAGGAGAGGAAAAGCCTTTTTTGGTGGAACTGGAGGTATCACCCAGACAGTATGATGCACAGCAGATAGAAGGTATTTTTGATACTGTGTATGAGCAGATTTTACAGGAAATGGTTTCCGGCAATGAAAGTCTTTCCTGTGTGCGGCAGAATTTAAAACTTGTGACAGAATCACAGGACTATCCGGTAACGGCAGAGTGGTATTCAGAGGATACTGCGGTTATTGATACAGATGGAACCGTGTACAATACAGAATTTGAGCCGGGACAAAAAGAAACAGTCCGGTTAGTTCTGATATTAAAATACGGGGAGTACCGGTGTGAATATCCGATAGAGGCAGTTGTATGGGAAGCACAGTATGATACGGCAGAACAAAAGCAGACAGGAATTGTAAATGTACTGACACAGCTTGAAAAGAACTCACAAGAGGAGGTGCTGACACTGCCGGATACCATACATGGCATGAAGGTAACTTATCAGAGCAGTCCGGTACAGAAATCCGGCATTTTAGGATTATGCGGACTGCTGCTTGTACCGCTGTTATTAAGCTTTCGTAAAAAAGAACAGAAGATGCAGGCTGAAAAGAGAAGAAAGGAGCAGCTTACGTATGATTATGCCGAAGTGATTTCAAAGCTGGTGCTGCTTGCAGGAGCGGGAATGACGATTCGCAGGGCATGGGAAAAAATTGCCGGTGATTATCAGAAAAAACCATGCGGCGGAAAAAGGTATGTTTATGAAGAAATGGTAAGAACTTGTGCAGAGATGAATACGGGAGTCCCGGAACGAAGCGCATATGAGCGGTTTGCAAGGAGGTGTGATACAAAAGAATACTTAAAACTGGCATCGCTTTTGTCCCAGAATGTAAAAAAAGGAACGACAGATATTTTAAAGCTTTTAGAGCAGGAGTCGCAGTCGGCATTTGAGCAGCACAAAAATCTGGCAAAGAAAAAAGGTGAAGAAGCAGGGACAAAACTCCTGTTTCCAATGATTCTTATGCTGATGACAGTAATGGCGATGCTGATGTTTCCGGCAATAGTGTCTTTTCAGACATTTTAAAATAAACATAGGCCAAACGGCGGAAAGGAGCAGTTATGAAACGGGGATTTAAAACATTTTTAAAAGAGGAAGATGGTATGGGAGTAGTAGAAATCATACTTATTATCGTAGTACTGGTGAGCCTTGTGGCGATTTTTAAGAAAGAGATTACAAGCGTTGTAAACACAATCTTAAAAAAGATATCATCGCAGGCAAAGGTAATTTAAATAGGAGTGCAGACCGGATGAACAAAAAAGTAAAAGCACAGATTACAGTTTATGCGGCACTTTCAGTTTTTCTTGTCATAACACTTATTTGCACCTGTATCCGGTCGGCGGCAGTGTCTGCCGGCCGGGTAAGAGTGGAAATGGCATCAGTGCTTTCCATGGAAGCTGTATTTGCAGGGTATTCCAGTGAATTACTGGAAGAATTTGATATCTTTGCCCTGCAGGAAAGTGAACAGTTACAAAGTGTATTTTTACAGTATTTAAAGAAAAATACACAGACCGCAGCCGGACAGGAAAATGTACAGCCGGGCAGCCGGACGCGTGTGACTGCGGGCAGTCTGGATTCATTTACTTATATGACAGATGACGCCGGGGAATGTATCAATCAGGAAATTCTGTCTTACATGAAGTATGGTGTTTACAATATACCGCAGGAAAAGATTTTACAGCAGCAGGAGCTGGAAAAGCAGAAGAAGCAGTCGGAAGCCCTTAATGAAATAACACAGGAAATCGGAAAATGTGAGGAAACATTTTGTGAACAAGAGGAAGCGGTGCTGGGGATAATAGAACGGACCGGACAAATTTCTGTGGATAACGCACTGCAGTATGTGTCGGATGTAAAAGAGGATATCGATCTATATGAGGAAGTATCAGGCGAGGAAGAACCACAGGATGTACAGGATTTTTATAAAAGAAACCGGACCGCATTAAATAACGAACTGGAAGAAATACAGGAAAAAATACAGGCGGCACTGGAACAGACAGAAGTGTATGAAAACCAGCGGGAAAAGGTACAAAAGCAGGCAGAATTTTGTAAAAGTAAGGCAGAGCAAAAAAAAGAACAGTTCAGTGATGATTTATATAATGGGCTGATGCAGGACATAGATTCTTTTATCAGGAATGATGACAGGAACGGGCAGTGTGATATAGAAGCAGTTAAAAATGCACTCTATGCAGACAAAGAGGGGATAGAGACAGTCAGAGAGCAGATGCATGGCCTGCCAAAAGAACTTACACAGGAAAACAGTATGCAGGCAGAGGAGGTGCTTTACAATCTGGAAGAATGTCTGCCGGATTTGAATGGAGAAGAACTGGTTTCACAGTATTCAGCAATCAATGTGCCGCAGAATACAGAAGGATTAAAAAGTGTGCGGAATGTATTCAAGCAGTTAAAGAGCACAATGGTGGAACGGATAACGGGTCAGCAGGTTTCGGATAAAGAAATCGCTTATGAAAATCTTGCAGATACATTATATCAGCGCGGGGCGCAGAAAAAATCAGAAAGTATCTCCAATAAGGTTTTATACAACGAATATCTGTTTATGGAATTTGCATCGTATACAGACTATCTCAAAGAAGATAAAACACTTGAAACACAAACGCAGAAGCAGCTTGATTATATGCTTGAGTATATTTTATACGGAAAAACCTCTGATGAGGAAAACTTACAGCAGGGAATGACAGAACTGTCCCTGATGCGTGAAGGCGTGAATATGGCATATCTGCTTACCGATTCAGAAAAAAAGGCAGAAGCTTATGCAGTTGCTACGTCGCTGGTCGGATTTACAGGAAATATGGCTGCAGTAAAAGCGGCGCAGTATGTCATTTTAGGTGTATGGGCATATGGGGAGAGTATTGTGGAATTAAAACAGCTGTACCGGGGCGGCAGCATTGAACTGGTGAAGACAAGACAAAATTGGAAGCTGTCCTTACAGGAACTGCTGTCTATGGATTTGAACCAGGAATACAGTGATGAGAAAGGGTTGTCATATGAAGAATATTTAAAAATGCTGTTTTTACTGCAAAATGAACAAAAAAAATATTACCGGACAATGTCAGCCATGGAAATCAGAATGATAGAACTGGGAAATACGGACTTTCGCCTGAAAAACTATATTTACGGTGCACAAAGCAGGGCGGCTTTTAAAATCGGAACAATACCGCACAGCTATGAAAAAACGTGCAGTTATCATTACGGTTAAAATATGGGAATTTAAAATCCGGATAAAACACACAGGCAGGAGGTGGTAGACATGCCCTTTTATTACCGTACATCAATTTAAGAAAAATAAAAAAGAAAAGGATAAAGAATATTTAAATAAGCTTCCTTCAAAGGAAGTAAATTCTTTATATAAATCCATAAACCGTTGCATAATAACACCCTTTTCTATTTCATGTTCTGAATATAGTTTACCACTTTTTGTGCATCACTACCAACAATTACATAATAATATTCACCAATTCTCCCTTCTTTTACCTCAGATAATACAGCATCTGCTTCCAAAATTAAATTTATCCACTTTGATTTTAGTTGTGCGATATGTTTTTCCACAGCCTGTTTCATCATAGAATCTTCTTTTTCTTCCACATGAAAAAAAGCAATTTCTCCCATTTGCGCAGGAATTAAGGAGCTGTGTACTTCACATTCTTTGATATTGATCATATCCATCTCATAAAGTTTGGATACTTCATTTAAGCTTATCGCTTCTTTATTTAATAAAGGAAACTGCCAATCTCCATTGATACTTTTCTGATTGATCTTATCTGATAATTTAGACAGCTGCATGGTTCCATCTTCAAATTTTCCCACACCATGACTACAGCCGCATAAACAAAAAAAGCATAGAAACAGCAGGATATATTTCTTCATCTTCATCATCTTGCCTCCATGCTTTACTATATGAATTTCACAGTGTATCTATTACATATAAAAAGCGTAATTTCTTACGCCTAATCGTTTGATGCCCATTCAGGTACTTCATCCCCACGTCTAACAAGAATTGCTTTCTGGAATTCTGTCTGATTTAGGAATTCTAATATTTCATATGTTTCTTCTTCGTTACATCCAACCAATAATTTGATTTCACAATCTTTTTTCAAGATATCCGCACTGACTGCCACAGCCTGTACCAGATTATTTTTTTCTGAACCTTTGAATACATCAATTGGAGATTGTCCATTGGATGCGGTATCACTTAGATATCCATAGTCCACAGGGTACTTCAAATTAGAGTATTTATAATGAGAACTGTTCTTTGGCTGATCAACCACCAGTTTCCCTGCTAAATACAATGTGTCCAGCTTCTGCCAGAAAAATGCGTTATTTTCAAATGCCTTCATAAATATCCTCCTTTACCATTTTACTGTAATATGTTCTTTATTAATTTCTTCTATGCGTTTACATCCAGCCATCGCCATGGCTTCTTTTAGTTCAAGCTGTATTTTATCTAAATAGATTTTGACGCCCTGCGCACCATCGCCAATGACTGCGTGAGAAATGCTTCGCCCAATCAGCACACCATCCGCTCCAAACGCCAATGCTTTAAAAACATCATTTCCACTTCGGATACCGCCATCCACAAACACTTTCATACGTCCATCAACAGCTTTTACAATATCCTCTAATACTTCAATACCACTTAAACAGTTATCCAGAACACGTCCGCCATGATTGCTGACAATGATACCGTCAACACCGGCTTCCAGTGCTTTCATTGCACCTTTCACACTCATAATACCCTTTAAAATGAACGGAACATGACTCATCTGTTTTAATTCTTTTAAATCTTCAACGGTTTTAAATCCTACCGGAGTTACACTTTTTCTAAGGTTGGTTAGTCCGCTGGCATCAATATCACTGGCAATAGCCAGTGCATTCACCTCAGCCGCAAGATCCATACGCCATTTCATATGTTCTTTTGCCCAAGGTTTAATTGTAGGAACACCATATCCCTGCTGTTTCTTTAATATTTCCAAAGGTCCCTTGAACATATCATCATACATACCATCACCTGTAAAAGCAATTGTACCAGCATCAATACATCCTTTTACCAGTTCTTCTGTATATACCAGATCATCCATATCCGCACCATAATTTTGTCTGATGCCAGAGATAGGTGCTGCATACACCGGCATAGATACCTGATGCCCAAAGAAATCTGCATGGGTATCTACTTCTTCATTACTTGTGATCGTATCCATTGTGATAAACACTTTTGATAACATTTCTACATTACGGACAAATGCGCTGCCACTGCCTTTTCCACCAGGTCCAGGTGTTTCACCCCGACAGTCCAGTCCATTACATGTTGGACAACAACGACAGATATTACACTTTTCGCGCGCATGGGCGTAAACTTCATCCCAGGTTTTCATATATGCACCACTTTCTAAACAACTTTTTTATATATACGCTTTTATATTATACTGTTTATGAAAAAAATTATCAACACTTTTAATTTATTTTCATATTTTTTCATTGAAACAACTACCAAAACAACGTTAAAAGCAGGGGAACATTGTAAAAATGTTTCCCTACTTATTGTTATCTTATGAAGATTTTGGCAAATTGTTTACCCAATCCCAGAAATATTCCGGATGATTTTCTTGATAGCCTAATAAATCATCCTTTACCTCGCCTTTTTCAATATAGAAAACATGCGGTGTCAAATCAGCATCTTCAAATCGTTCCCTTAAACGATCTTTATCTTTTTGTGTAGCTTCTTCACTGCTTTCATCTAATTGCACCGTATATAATACTACATCTTGTTTTTTTAAGGTATCCTCCAGCATTTCTTTTAACGCTTTACAATGTATACAGGATTCTTTTGAAATCAGCAATAGGAATGTATCTTTATGATCCATTTTTTCAAACACATGATCTATACTGGCATATTCTATTTTTCCTTTGCCTGTACACCCGCACATCATCAGGATACACAGCAATCCAAGAAATATTTTTTTCACACAATCACCATGATAATGAAACAGTTACATTCTGTTACATCAATCCTTTCCGTGATATTATAACGGGTTTCTTCATATTATTCAACCTTTAATGCACGCATGGAATT
>ERZ836760.2856-NODE-2856-length-12282-cov-2.967858_pt1 | contig 12282 bp, 8 predicted proteins | sample MGYA00519941_ERZ836760 | MGnify/ENA primary metagenome ERZ836760 (study PRJEB31850, sample SAMEA3708807) | human gut metagenome | biome: human gut; feature: human-associated habitat; material: faeces | place: China | collected 2014 ... | reverse complement strand
CCGGTCAAGGTCAAGTTCTGCACGAAATCTCGAAAAGCGCACGGCCGCACCGGGATCCCGAGCCTCAACCTAAAAACCCCGAGCAGCGGCTCAGCGCTGCTCGGGGCGACAAGGAGCATGATCGCAAAAGGCTACAGATCGCCGCCGGCGATCCAATCAAGGCCCGGGTACTCCAGATGGGCGTTGTGCTTCTCAAGCTCGCGCGCAATGGTGATGCGCTGGATGGTGGGAGACCCCTCCTCCAGCCAAAGCGCGCGGCAGTCGCGGTACAGGCGCTCGGTCGGTCCATAAGGAGAGTCTTCGAAGTAGCCGTCACCACCGAATATCTCGAGCATTTCGTCGGACACGAGTTTGACCGCATCGATCGAGAACAGCTTGCACATGGCCGCTTTCTCGGCGATGTAGGGGTTGCGATGGTCCAGGTCGTAATCTTCGGCGAAATCGATCACCATGGTGCGAAGCGCATGGGTCATCGTAGCCATGTTCGCAAGCTTCATCTTGATGGCCTGGCGCGTGTTGATGGTCTTGCCGAACGTCACGCGATCACGGGCGCGCGCAAGCGACATGTCCAGCATGCGCTGGCACATTCCCAGGTTCGAATCGGCAATGTGCACGCGCGAAATGGCAAGCGAGTGCATGGCGACTTCCATGCCCTGGCCCTCTTCGCCCAGCAGGTACTTCGGCTCCAGCTTCACATCGGTGAACTTCAAGCCCGCGTGCCCGGCGCCGCGGCAGCCCATCATGTGAGGCATGGGAACCAGCTCGAATCCGGGAGCGTCCATCGGCACGAAGAAAGCGGACAGGCGCTCGTCGCCGGTCTTCTCGGGATCGGTGACGGCGATGACGTAGGCGAACTGCGACACGTCGGTGTGCGAGATCAGCCACTTCTCGCCATTCAAGATGTAGTTTCCGTCGGCATCCTTGACCGCCGTGGAATGCACGTCGGCGCCGGTACCGCCGGTCTGCTCGGTCAGGGCGAAGCAGGTGAACACGCTTTTGTCGCAGAACTTGTGCATGTACTCGGCTTTGAGCTCAGGGCAACCGTAATCGTCGAGAATGCGCCAGTTGAGGTCGGCCGCGTAATGCAGGTGCATGCGCATGCCGCCGGGGCCGCGAGAGAATTCCTCTTGGACTTGCAGGATCTCCTTCTCGGTAAAGCCCCATCCGCCGTACTCCACCGGAAGAGCGTAGCGATACAGGTTGTTGTCACGCGCGAGGGCGATGAACTCCTGCGGGAACTTGTTCGTGACCTCGACCTCCTTCTGCATTTCTTCAAAAGGCCCCTCGGCGAACTCGCGGCAGGTCTTGAGGAAGCCCTTGAATTCCTCCTGCGTCAATGTGCCCATACGTCCTCCTTAGCCTCTGCATGCAACGTCTCGGCTGCGATATCCGCGAAACGCGGCGCGTCATAATAGTCCCAGTGTGCCCCAGGTGCAGCAAGGGTGTCCAATAGGAAATGACCGGGGTTTCGTTGCGATCTATAGGAAATTCCGATAGGTTTTCTCAAAATTGAGCAGGACCCGCATTGACTACAGTATTTCCCCAGATCAGGGCATCGTTGAAACGAACGTGGCCCGCTGGTTCAGCCGACGCCGACCGCACGCACAAAACCAGCAAACGCCTACGTTTGGCCAATGACAAAAAAATCGCCTGGAACTTCGAAGCTCCAGGCGGTTCAGGCCGTACTCAGTGCAAGGCGAAACGCTACGCGCTCGCATTCGAAGGCGACACGGCGTTCGAACCCGCCTGGCCCGTCGAAACGTTCGTCGTGGACGAAGACGCCGGCGTGGTTCCATTCGTCTTGCTGGAAGAGGACGCCTCGGCGCCGGCAGTCAGCGGAATGCTGGACAGGTCGAGCGCAGAGCCCAGCCACTTCTTTTCGATAACCGAAATCACGCCGTTGCCTTCAAGCGTGGCCAGCGCGTCGGAAATCGCCTGCTTCAAATCGGAGTTCCCATCGAGCACGCCCGCCGCGTACCCGCTCGGCTGCTGCATGAGCGCCACGATCTTCACGTCGTCGCCCGCGTTATGCGCCGCGTACGTGCCGATGATGGCGTCGGCCGCAACGTACTGCACCTGGCCGGACGCAAGAGCGGCGAACGCGCTCTTCAGATCCTCGGTCGTGGTGATGGTTCCCTGATCGAACTCGTTCGTAACCGCCCACGCGCTCTTAGAGGACACCTGAGCCGCGATTTTCGGCTGGGAATCGTTGGTAGGAACCGCTGTGTTGGAAGGAGCGGAGAACAGGGCCACCGCGGTAGGCAGGTACGCATCCGAAGTCCAGAAGGAATTGCCGGTGTCGGACTTATCGACGTCCATGACCACGTCGACCTTGCCCTCGGTCAAAGCGCCTTCCGGATCGGTTCCCACGTCTACGACCTCAAGCTTCAGGCCAAGGCTGTCGGCCAAAGCGGCCGCCACGTCCACGGCTATGCCGACGATCTTCGTGGAATTCTGGGGCGTGCCCGCAAGCGGGACGTTGCTGGTGTTCACGCCCACGCGCAGCACGCCTTCTTTAGCGATCGTCGGAGACGAGAGCTTCGGCGTTGCCTCGGGCGGCGTATAGGTTTGCTGCGATGTGCAGCCCGTCATACAGGCGACCAGGGCCGCCATGCAAGCGACGACGAAACCGCGCGTCGCAAGCGTTTTCAAACGCTTCATAACCGAAGAGCCTCCATCCACTGCATCTCTCATGATAGCTTCTTCCGACTGACCTAGTCTTTGCCCCCACACTCGCGCACTGGAACCGAGCTTGCGCCATTGTCCTCTCGCCCGCCGCGACGGTATGCCGCGTATAGACGGGCGGTGCGTCTTACCTCTAGGATACGCCATGATCGTCGCGCGCTGCGCACGCGGCTTACGTGGGTCCTTTCGACCGCATCTGCCGTGGACTGAGGTTTTCACCCGCAACTACAGACTCGAAAGAAGCATCCGCTAGTGTATCAGATGATGAATTGAGCCGGAAGCACGCCCGCAGAATCTGCGGGAAACCGTTGCGCACGATTCGACGCGGTTGCAGTTTCGAGAAAGGCACGGGGCCTCCCGCGCTCCCCGTGCTGGATCGGCGCAAAGCACCTGCTGGATCTGCGCTAGGTTTTCGCTGGGTTTGCGCTGGATCCACGTTGGAAAGAGACTGGAAACACGTGCGGAAACGTGCAGATTCGCGCTAGAGAGCACATGGTACGATCCAACCATGATGACATGGAACGCAGCAGAGACGCCCCTGTACGGCGCAGGCAACGCGCCCGCGCCGCAGCGCCTTGCGAAGCGGACGGCTGGCATGCAGGAGCGGGTCCTGCACGTCGCAGCCGCGTACGGACGCGGCGCGGCCGAGGCTCTTGCGGAAACGCTCTGGCCTACGCGCTGCGCAGTGTGCGACAAGCCGGGAGAAGTCCTTTGCGATCGCTGCCGGCTGGACCTTTCCTACATAGACTGGTGGCGCGCCTGCCCTCGATGCGGCGCGCCGTACGGGTTTGCGCAATGCACCGAATGCAACGCGGTGACGTTGAGCGCGCTCGGAAGAGCAGAGCCCGCGCACGACGGCTGCGTCAGCGCCGTCGCCTACGACGACGCCGCCGCGCGCATCGTGCGAACCTGGAAAGACGCCGGGGAGCGGCGTCTCGCGCGCACCATGGCCCTGATCATGGCGCGAACGGTCCCTCCCGCGTGGCTGGCCGAGAATCCCATGGTGGTCGGCGTCCCCGCAACGTCGGCGGCGCGTCGAAGGCGAGGCTTCGACCACGGCGACGACTTGGCGCGCGAAGTGGCAGCGCAGCTGTCCTTGAGCGTCGCTCCCGTGCTAGCGCGCCCCCGCAGCCGGGATCAGAGAACGCTCGCGCGACGCGGGCGCCTCGAGAACATGGATGGAAGGCTTCGTCCCTTGCCCGGCGCAAGCGTTCCAACTGCGGCGCTGGTGGTAGACGACGTATGCACCACCGGGGCCACGCTGTTCTCCGCCGCCGATGCCGTGCGCGAAGCGGGCGCCTCGCATGTCCGATGCCTCACCTTCGCGCGCGTCTGGTAAGGGGCCGCAAGCCCAGCGCTTGCTCCTTGGAGCTGGTTGCCGATGCTGCAGGCTACAGGGAGCGCTCGCGCTTCTGCGCCGCCGCAGCGTCGGAGAACTCGGTCACGTCCACCGAGATGCTGTGCTGAATGGGCTTCCACTTGCACTTCTTCACCAGAGCCACCAAGGCGATGGGGATGTAGGTGAGCATGAACAGCGGGAAGGTGAACATGTACAGGACCTTCTTGCCCGTGGTAGACCGGATGGAGTCCCATTCCACGAACGTGGTCAGCACGCCGAACATGAACATGAACACCAGGTAGTTCATCAAGCAGAAGAAGATCGAGGACAGCGACGACGCCACCATGATGCCCGTCGACATCAAGCCCATGGCGGACAACGCGATGATGATGGCGTTGAACGTCACCGAGACGATGGTCAAGAGCATGCCGGGCGCAATGGTCATGAGCATGTCGTAGCACGCGAAGCGCGATCCCTTGGGGTTGGCGACGATGCCCTTCGCCAAGCGCGCGCCGTAATGCCAGAACACCTGGTAGAAGCCCTTCGCCCAACGGAAGCGCTGGTTCCAAGAGTCGCGGAACGTCGTGGGCTGCTCGTCGTAGAGGATGGCCGTGGGGCAATAGCTGATGCGCTGCCCCTCCAGGATGCTGTTCGCGGAGAACTCGATGTCCTCGGTCAGCAGGTGCCATTTCCAACCGCCGTGGCGCTCGATCACGTCCGCGGCGATGAAGAAGCCCGTGCCCGACACGGCGCAGCTCGTGTTGAGCGTAAGGCGCGCCTGGTTCAAGAACTTCGCCTCGCGCAGAAACCATACGGCGTAGCCGGCGGAAATCCAGTTGGAGTCGTAGTTCTTCGAGTTGCGGTAGCTGGTGGAGGCCTTCGCGCCGTTGTCGAAGGTCTTGTTCATTTCGCGGAAGTAGTTCACGTCGAGGACGTTGTCCGCATCGAACACGAAGTACGCTTCGTAGCCTCGGTCGGCGTACTGCTCGCGGATAACCTGGAAGCCGTAGTCGAGCGCGTAGCCCTTCCCCACTTCCTTGTCGTTGGTGCGCGGAAACACGATGGCGCCGGCTTCGCGCGCAACCTGAGCGGTGTTGTCCGTGCAGTTGTCGGCGATCACAAACACGTCGATGAGCTCGGACGGATAGTTCTGCACCTTGATCGAGTGGATGAGGTCGCCGATGACCGCGCTTTCGTTGCGCGCCGAGATGACCGCCGCGAACTTATGGTTCTTCTTGGCCGTCAGCTCCTTAGGCTTGCGCGTGAGCACGACGAACACATAGTACAATTGGTACGTGTAGCAGATCGTGAACGTGATGAACACGCAGAAGTTGAACACGTCCACGAACGAGATCTGCGAAAAAAACTGGTCTAGCACCTTAGCTCCTTATTCGGCCCCCCCCCAGCGGAAGCGCACGCCAAATGCGGCCCAAAGGGCACACAGCAAACTTTTGAAAGTATAGCGACTTCAAAGCCCTTTGGGGCAGCACCGGGTGCGTTCGTTACCTTTTCTTCCGGTTTCGACCCTATAAATCACCGGTCTTCACACAGGTTCTGCATACGAACTTCACAAACGCGGCCGCTGGAGACGGTTCGTCAGTTTTATGAACCGCACTTCAAGCGCATCATCCCCTGCGGCGTGTGATACGCTTACCCACGCAACCAAACGAACCATCGCACGAGCATCGGGAGGCAATTCCTTGAATCACGACATCAAAGACATCGCACTGGCAGACGACGGACTGGCACGCATCGAATGGGCCGATCGCGACATGCCCGTGCTCGCATCCATCCGCGAGCGTTTCGAGCGCGAAAAGCCTTTGGAGGGCGTGCGCATCGGCGCGTGCATGCACGTGACCACCGAAACGGCCAACCTCATGCGCGCGCTCGTAGCTTCCGGCGCGCAGGTCACGCTGTGCGCCTCCAATCCGCTGTCCACGCAAGACGACACCGCCGCTTCGCTTGTGCGCGACTTCGGCGTGAGCGTGCACGCCGTGGCCGGCGAGGACATGGAAACCTACGAGAAGCACCTTGAAGCGGTCATCGCCATCAACCCGCAGATCATCATGGACGACGGCGCGGACCTCGACACCGCGCTGCACACCACGTTCACCGACAAGCTGCAGCACGTCATAGGCGGCACCGAGGAAACCACCACGGGCGTCGTTCGCCTCATGTCCATGGCGGCCGAAGGCACGCTCGCCTACCCCGTGTTCAACATCAACGACGCCAACACGAAGCACTGCTTCGACAACCACTACGGCACCGGCCAGTCCACCCTCGACGGCATCGTCCGCGCCACGAACCGCCTGCTGTGCGGGCGCACCATCGTGATCTCGGGCTACGGCTACTGCGGCAGCGGCCTTGCCCTGCGCGCCCGCGGCATGGGCATGAACGTCATCGTGTGCGAAATCGATCCGCTCAAGGCCCTCGAAGCCCACATGGAGGGCTACCAGGTCATGAAGGCCGAAGACGCCGCGCGCTTTGCCGACGTATGGGTAACGGTCACGGGCAACTGCAAGGTGGTCGACGGCCCCGCGTTCGAGAACATGAAGGACGGCGCCATCGTATGCAACTCCGGTCACTTCGACTCCGAGATCAACTTGGAATGGCTCGAGCAGCATGCGGTCAAGAAAGAGGAGATCAAACCGCTGGTCGAGGAGTACACGCTGGCGGACGGCCGCACGGTGATCGTGCTGGCGCAGGGACGCCTGGTGAACCTCGCATGCGCAGAAGGACACCCCGCGTCGGTCATGGACATGAGCTTCGCCAACCAGGCGCTGGCTGCCGAGTACCTGTACCTGCACGCCGGCGAGCTTGAGAACAAGGTCTACGACGTGCCCGCGAGCATTGACGACGGCGTTGCCCGCGTCAAGCTGGAAACGCTCGGCATCGAGATTGACGCGCTGACCGAAGAGCAGATCAAGTACATGGGTTCCTGGAACTTCGCGACCCTGTAGCCCAATCATGTACCCCTACTCGGACCTGCATACGGACCTGCGCGACTACGCCGTGGGCGTCGCGCTGTTCGACAGCTATCGCTTGGTGGATACGAAGACGAACCTCGTCCATTCGTACTCCGCGTGCAGCGAAAGCGACGTCCCCGTGTGCAGCGAGGACCTATGCTACCGCGTTTGGGGTCGCAAGAGGCCTTGCGAAAACTGCACGTCCCAAGCTTGCCTGGATAAGCAGGAGCAGGTCATCAAGATGGAGCAGCTCAACGGCCGCGTGCTGCTGATAAGCAGCCTCCCCACGGTAATCGCGGGGAGGCCCTACGCGCTCGAGTTGGTCAAAGACGTAACGAGCAGCCTCATGGTAACCGATGAGATAGCCCATGAGAACATAGGGATCACCAGCATGATCGACCGATTCAATACGCTGGCCGTGCGAGATGCGTTCACCATGCTGTACAACAAGACGTTCATCCACAGCGAATTGGAAACGCTGGCGAGCCAAGCCGAAGACCAGCTGGCCGAAGACGGCCGTCCCGCAGCGCTCGTGGCCATCGACGTCGACCTGTTCAAAGAGATCAACGACAATCACGGGCACAGCACCGGCGACGACGTGCTGCTCCACCTTGCCCAGCAATTCAAGAAGGTCGCCCGTTCGCTCGAGGACGGATGGGCCGGTCGCTTCGGGGGCGACGAGTTCTTCCTCTGCGCCCCCCACGGCCTCGATCGCAAGGATTTGGAGTTTCTGGAAACGACGATCGCCGACGCCGAACGGCATCGCTTCGAAAACGGATCCTTGCCGTTCGGCATCACCGTAAGCTACGGGATCGCGTACTTGCAGGCGGGCGACACGCGCCGATCGTTCATGGAGCGCGCCGACGAGGCCATGTACGCAGCCAAGCGAGAACGCCATCGCAGACAGCAAGGCTGACGGACGAAACATCGACCCCGACCCTCGCCTCGCCCTTCGTCTTATCCGCAAGTCCAAGAATGCAGTATCATAGACTCTCACGAGCGGAATCCATCACCGGGCATTCCGCAAGCAACGCCGAGCAACGCGCCGTCGCGCGTGCTCCGTACGGTTTGGAGATGCGGTTTGAGCGCAATGTTTCAAGACCTCGGCTTGTCCGAGACCACGCTGGCAGCTGTTCGCAAGATGGGGTTCGCCACGCCCACCGAAGTGCAGGAGCAGGCCATACCCCTTGCCCTGGAAGGCCGCGACGTTGTGGCGGCGGCAACCACCGGCACCGGCAAGACCGCAGCGTTCGCGCTGCCCATGATCGAGCGCATCGGTCGCGCCAAGCGCCCCGGACGGCCGCGCGGGCTTGTGGTCAGCCCGACGCGCGAGCTCGCCCAGCAGATTGACGCCGCCTGCGTCGAGCTTGCGAAGGGATCGGGGCGACGCATGGTTACCGTCGTAGGGGGCGTTCCGTACAAAAAGCAGCTCGGCAAGCTCGAACGCGGCGTGGACGTTCTTGTGGCTACGCCGGGCAGGCTCCACGACCTTATGGAGCGCGGCGTCGTCAAGCTTGACGACGTGGAAGTGCTCGTGCTCGACGAGGCCGATCGCATGCTCGACATGGGTTTTTGGCCGACCATGAAAAAGATCGTCGCCGCAACGCCAGCTCGCCGTCAAACGCTGCTCTTCTCGGCCACGCTCGACCGACGGATCATGGACAACGTCGCGCAAATGCTTCGCGATCCCGCGTTCGTGGAAATCGCCCACAAGGGCGAAACGGCAGAGACCATCGATCAGTTCATCGTCCCCATCGGGCAGATGCAAAAGCCTGCATTGCTCCTTGCCCTGCTCGAAGAGCGCGGCAGCAAGCGCGTCATCGTGTTCACCGGAACGAAAACGCGTGCGGAAATCTGCATGAACCAACTGGTCAGGGCTGGTTATCGCGCGGATTCCATACATTCCGACAAAACGCAGGCGCAGCGCAAGCGCGCGCTCGACGCATTCAGCAAGGGAACGGTCGACGTGCTCGTCGCCACCGACGTCCTGGCGCGCGGCATCGACGTGTCGAGCATCGCCTACGTGGTCAACTACGACCTGCCCGAATCTCCCGAAGACTACGTGCACCGTATCGGGCGCACGGGGCGCGCCGGCAAAACCGGTTGCGCGATCTCGTTCGTAAGCCCCGAAGCGAAGCCTGAGCTTTTGGAGATCGAGAAGCTGCTCGGCAAGAAGATTCCCGCAACCACGCTGGAAAGCTACGATAATTCGGAAGCGGTAACCGCACTTGAGAATCGCTTCGTGCCCAAAACGGCGGCCCGAAGCGCAGCAGCGTTCTCGCGGTCCATGCGCACCCGAGGCCGCGGCTGGAGATAGCGCATCGCCGCGAACGCGCTTACACCGTTTCCGCCAGGCGTTTCGCGTGCCACACGTCCATCGCGGCGTACAGCACGCGGAACAAAGCGGTGGCCGAAGCGGCGACGATCGCGAACAGCACGGCCATCTCGAACGTGAACGGCTCGATCCCGAACAGGCCGGAAAACAACGTGGCGCCCAGCGTCGTGCCGCCCACCACAACCGCCAACAGCGCGGCGCGCAACGGAGTGAACGGCACGGACAGCTTCACGATCAGCAGCATGCCCACCCAGGCGGTCAAGAGCACGCACAGGGTGGAAACCTGCGCGTAGCCGATGTGCAAAAGCCCGTACCCCGCAACGTTCGCAGCCAGAACCGAAAGCACCGCGCACACGGCGCTCGGCACCGATCGCACGATCACGTTCTCGAGGAAACGCCCTCTGATGCGGTCCTTGTTCGGCTCGAGCGCCAGCACGAACGACGGAATGCCGATAGTGAACGCGCTGATGAGCGTCATTTGAATGGGCTGGAACGGATACTGCCACGGCAATAAGATGAACAGCACCGCAAGCGTCATGGACAGCAGCGTTTTCACCAGGAACAGCGAAGCGGACCGCTGCAGGTTGTTGATGGAGCGTCGCCCCTCTGCCACCACCTTCGGCATGGCGGCGAAATCATTGTCCACCAGCACCAGCTGCGCCACGTTGCGCGCAGCATCCGACCCGGCAGCCATAGCCACGCTGCAATCCGATTGCTTGAGCGCAAGCGTATCGTTCACGCCGTCCCCGGTCATGGCCACAACGTGGCCGCGCTCCTGCAAGGCCAGCACGAACGCCTTTTTCTGTTCGGGTTTCACACGGCCGAACACGCTGTAGCGCTCGATGGCGGCAGCTATGGAGGCATCGTCGGTCAACGAAGCGGCGTCCACGTACTCGTCCGCACGCGGAACGCCCACCTTGCGCGCGATGCCCGAAACCGTGCGCGGGTCATCGCCGGACAGCACTTTAAGATCGACGCCCTGCTCTTTGAAGTAGCCGATGGTCTGCGCCGCCGTCGCGCGAATTTGATCGTGGATGGCCACGAAGCCGATGGCAACGGGCGAACCGAGGATTGCCCCCTCGTCGTCAAAGCCGTCGACGCGCGCCAGCAAGAGGACGCGCGCATCGCCCGCAAGCGCATTCTGCTGCGCCTCCACCTGGGAAAACGCATCGCCTAAAACGAACTGGCCCGCGCCCATCACGTACGAACGGCCGTCGGCGAACGTGGCTCCCGACCATTTCTTGTCGGAGGAAAACGGTATCGCACGTGTCGAGGCGTAGGACTTCACGGCAGATCCCGCGTAATGGTCCAGAATGGCCAACGCCGTATCGTTCGGATCTTCGTCGGCGCGCGCAAGGGAGGCAAACGCCGCATCCGCTTCGGCCTCGTCAGCCCCGGGGACGCATTCTACGGCCACGACCTCCATCTTTCCCGTCGTGATAGTGCCCGTCTTGTCCAGGCACAGGGTGTCAACACGGGCAAGCGTTTCGATGCAGTACAGCTGCTGAACCAGCACGCGGTTTTTGGACAGGCGCACGACCGCCACGGCCAAGACCGTGGAGGTGAGCAAGATAAGACCCTCGGGAATCATGCCCACCAGCGCCGACACGGTGGACAGAACAGCGCTGTTGAACTCGGTTCCCGACAGAAGATGCTCGCGCGCGAACAAGAGCGCGCCCAGCGGGAAAATGACGAAGCTCACGAACTTGATAATGCCGTTCAGGCTGTTCATGATCTCGGAGTTCACGGCTTTCCGCCGCTTCGCCTCGGCGCTGATCTTCGCAGCGTAGTTCTCGGCCCCCACATGCACCACGCGCGCCCACGCAACGCCGGCGTTCACGAACGATCCGCTCATAAGCTCGTCGCCCACCGTCTTTTTGACGAGCTTGCTCTCGCCGGTCAGAAGGCTTTCGTTCGCATCGCACGCGCCCGACACCACCACGGCGTCGGCGGGAACCTGATCGCCGCGGCCCAGCTCTATGACGTCGTCGCGCACAAGCTGATCGAGGGGAAGCTCCACCCGAACGCCGTCGCGCAACACCGTGGCTTTCGAACTGGCCACGATGGACAGGGCGTCGGTGGTCTTCTTCGAACGAACCTCCTGCACGATGCCGATCAAGGTGTTGCACACGATAACGCCCATGAACAGCATGTTCTTGTACGACCCGGTGATCAGCACGAACAACGCCAGCACCACGTTGATGAGGTTGAACAGCGTGCAAACGTTTTCCACGACGATCTGCCTGACGGAGCGCGTCTTCACGCCGGCGTCAACGTTGACCGCCCCTTCGGCAACGCGGAGGGCCACGTCCTCTGCGGTCAGTCCAAGCCGCTCCTCGCTCATCCCGCTGTCTCCTAGCCTTTGACGTTCACGCCGAGGCGCCGGGCGATGCCCGCCGCCTGGAACAGGTCCATCGAGCATCCGCGCAGCTCGCTCATGGCGTCCGACAACACGATGTCCGATAGCTGGCACGTCGAGAAGTCGATGCCGTCCAAGCTTGCCCAGAAAAAGCTCGTTCCCGCAAAGCGCGCATCATCGAACGAAACGCGCTTCTGACGCGCTTCGGAAAAATCGGATTGCGAGAAATCCGTCGAAACCGCAAGAAAATCCGCCAGTCGAGCCTTCGCGAACGACGCGTAAGCGAACGTGCAGTCGCGCAGCTCAACCCGCACGAGCACGGATTCCGACAGGTCGGCTCCAGTGAACTTGCACGAAGCAAACGTGCAGCGCGTGAAATTAGCCTCCGAAAACGAGCTGTTGGAAAAGTCGCAGTTCGAAAACGCCACGTCCGAAAACGTGGAGCGCGCGAAGTCGCACCCTATGCAGGAGCACCCTTCGACGCGCGATCCCGAAAGATCAAGCAACCCGAAATCTTCCCCGACCGAACCGTCCCCTGTTACACGCACGTGAGAAATCTGCAGATCGCCGTCTGCATCTTCAATACACGAAGACAAGC
>ERZ836760.2853-NODE-2853-length-12287-cov-19.087148_pt1 | contig 12287 bp, 5 predicted proteins | sample MGYA00519941_ERZ836760 | MGnify/ENA primary metagenome ERZ836760 (study PRJEB31850, sample SAMEA3708807) | human gut metagenome | biome: human gut; feature: human-associated habitat; material: faeces | place: China | collected 2014 ... | reverse complement strand
TCAGGTTGATTTCTTTCACCTTATACATTTTCTTCGCATCCAGTCCCTGAAGTTTTACCGGGAGCAGTTTCTCACCGAAACGTGGGTGGATATCGTAGGTATAAAGCACAGCTTTGTTCTTATCCGGTGAGGCATACATGAGAGACATGTGATTGCCATCGTAGGGAGAAACCAATCTGTATTGATCGCCGTCCAGAATCACTTTTTTCAGACGCGTCCAGTTGGCAACTGCATTCTGGCAGTAAGTCTGTTCGTCTGCATTCAGTTCCTTCAGTCCAAGGTCAAAGCCCAGTTTGCACATACTTGCCACATCCGTACGGAACTTCACGCTTGTGTTCTTGTTCCAGCTGGTTACGTGTGCACACATGGCTTTTGCCGGGAAGATTTGTGAGAATCCCCACTGGATAAACAGACGTTCTATCGGGTCTGTGTTGTCGCTGCACCAGAATTCTGTGTAATATTTCAGAGCTTCGTAGTCGCAACGGGCGCCACCGCCGGAGCAGAGCATCATTGGCACGTTTGGATATTTGTCTTTGATACGTTTCAATACATTGTATATACCACGTACATGGTCGATATAAAGCTGTCCCTGTTTATTTTTTAAATATGGAGAATAAACATTTGTAATTGGAGAGTTACAGTCCCATTTAAAGAAAGCCACTTCCGGATTCTCTGTCAGGATCTTATCCACTACACCATATACAAAGTCCTGTACTTTCGGATTGCTAAGATCGAGTACCAGCTGATTACGGTAATAATATGTTTCGCGGTTAGGCAGTTGGATAGCCCAGTCGGGATGTTTTTCGAACAACTCACTTTTAGGGTTAACCATTTCCGGTTCAATCCAGATACCAAATTTCACTCCGGCTTCTTTGGCAGACTGTACAAGGGCAGGAATACCGCCCGGCAGTTTGGATCTCATCACTTCCCAGTCACCCAGTCCGGCATTGTCACTGTTGCGTGGGTGCTTGTTGCCAAACCAGCCGTCATCCAGCAGGAACATATCTACACCAAGATGTTTAGCTTCCTTCATCAGTTCGGCAAGCAGTTCCTCATTGAATTTGAAGTAAGTATTTTCCCAGTTGTTTAATAAAGTCATACGGTCGCCTTGTCCGTCTTTCAGCTGATAGTTGCGTGCCCATGCGTGAAGGTTGCGGCTGGCTTCGCCCGTACCGTTGTTGCTGAAAGTAAAGATGAATTCAGGAGTTGTAAACACTTCATTCGGCTTCAGTTCATAATCAGATGCATAAGGATTGATGGCGGGGATTACACGGAGGTTACCTACGTTGTCCACTTCGAAAGTGAACTGGAAGTTTCCTGTCCATCCGATAGTACCTAGCATGGCACGTCCCTGCGCTTCCTGTGTCGGTTGTTCAAAACCAAGCTCAAAGAACGGGTGGGTGTGCATGGCAGCACGGCTTCCCAGTTTGGTGTCGATCACCTTTTTACCGAACAACAGAGGCTGTGTGCTCATTTGTGCTTCTTTTGCCCAATCGCTACTGAATTCTGTCAGGTAATATTCGTTTCCGGAGAAATAAAGCATGGTGGAAGCATAACGCCATAAGGTCACAGGCTTCTTTTCAGCATGTTTGATTTCGCTCCACGTCTTGATGACGTTTTCTTTCGGATAAGCGATGTAATGCAGTGTGACTTCTACCGGATACTGATTATCTTTTAGTTGAATAATCGTTTCCGTTCCGCCCGCCACTGCCTTCTGCTCGGAGGATATATAGCGGAGAATCGTACTCGGGTTCCCGTCATTGTGCGTGATAGCTACAGCCGGTTCAAAATAATCTTCGGCGCCGGAGCCCGGATATACTTCCCATCCGCGGGTGGATACGCTACCGTCACTTCCTCCTTTTACGTAAGGAGAAAAGTTGTTGATGTCTTTCTCGTTCAGTAACTTATCGCCCAGATAAGCCTGATAGAGTCGTCCGTTAGGAGCTACTTGGAGAATTAAGTCTGTGTTGTCCGTTGCGATGCGGATAACGTTCTTTTCCTGGGCGTTCACTTGTGCCAGGGTAAACAATGCCGTAAGTAATACGAAAAGTTTCTTCATGGTTTTTTAATAATTAATTAGGTATTAGTTAGTTTGTGGGCATAGAATGCCGCAAAGATAATTATAATTCGTCAGGAATGAACTAGAATTTAATGCTTGCGCTAAATTCTACGGTAAATGGGCGTAAATAATTTCCACTCATATAGTTGCCTGCATACTGGGCAGCTTCTTCTTTGGTAATCAGTTCCGAACCGTTGATGGTTCCGCTGGCCCCCTTCTGATTCAGGAAGTTGATGACTGTTGCCCCTAAAGAAAGATGCTTGTTTACATTCCAGTTGATCCCCCCGAAAGTTTCCCAGCGACCGTTGAAATAGAGGGCTTCCTGGAGATTGGCGTAAGTCTTGCCGAAATAGCGGAAACTAAGCCAAAGGCGTAAGTCCTTCGTGATATTATAGCTTGGGTCGAGTTCGACAAGAATCTGCGGAATCTCTTTTACAATCATCCCATTGGCGTTGACAGACATTTCCGAACCATCGTTGAATGTGACGCTTGCGTTATAGTTCTTGTAAACAGGTTTCTGATACGTGAACAGAGCGTGCAGGTGAAAACCTTTGAACGGGTCGATTTCGGCAGATGTGGTCCATCCCAGTGTTTTGATATTATAAATAAGCAATACGGTCTTTCCTTCTTCCGTTCCCGGTTTCGTCAGGTTTTGCTGGTCAATATTATTAGATTTAGAGATATAGGTAACCATAGAGGTGAGGTTGATCCACTTGTTCTTGTAGAACAAACCGCCACGGATTAACGGTATGGTGACACGTTTGTATTGCTCTTCCGTAGGACCTGTTCCGGCATATTCGTTGATACGTGGGAAGCGGGTGGCTACTGTTCCGTCGGCAGTCAGGCCGAATTGCCCGCTTACGTTGTAAGTGGCGCGGAGCGTGGCGGCATAGTTCAGTTTATCCTTTACCACTTTGGCGGGATGAATGCTGCGTTGTGTGGCAATGATATTTCCTGTTTCTTCCTCTTTGCTATAAGTGGTAAAGTCGCCGATGCGGAAACCCGGGAAACGGGAAGCGGATATTTGATCGGCACTCATCCGGTAATATTCCAGGCGTCCGCCATAATAGATATTGAATTGGGGAGTTACTTGCCAGTTGTCTGTAAAGTAAAGGGCGAGTTTGTTCTCATATCCCTTTGTATATTCGGGACTAAGTTCGTTGTACCCGTATGTCTGTACGCGTTGACCGGTCAGAGTAGGGTCCAGGGAACTTGTAGTTGTGGAAGTCAGCAACTGTGGATAGTTCTGTACGGTGGCCATCCATTGCAGAGAAGAGGAATAATAATCAAGATGGTAATGCCATTCGTTCACTCCCAGACGCAGATCATGGTTGCCAAAGGTCTTGTTTAGCTCGGAAGTGATTAGGAAGTTTTTCACTTTGCCTACGTGCAACCAGGTGCGGCGACCTTCTGCCAGTCCCTCATACGGATCACCGTTTGATAACGTAAAACCATCGTTGGCGGTTACTTCGCTGATGGTGCTGCCTCCGAAGTCGACATAGTTGGCACGTGGAGCATCCATATATTTCAGATTGAATTTCCATAGCAGATCGTTCCTGAAACGATAATCGGAGATCAATGCAATCTCATTGGCACGGTTTTCAGAACCATTGCCCAAGTTCCATGTTTTCATCTTTCCGTCTCTTACGTCCATGTATGGGAAAGAACCGTTCTGCGGAACATAAGAATTTGTTCCCAGTTTGAAACCGTCTATCTCTTTGACCGAGCCGTCGCCGACATAGATAAAAGGAGCTGCATTGGCATAGCTGGCCGGATTTTCACTGCGGGAGTGTTTGTAGAGCAAAGATATTTTGCCGCGTCCGTTGTTGAAGAGACGGGTCAGGCCGGCATGATAAATCTCTGTGCGGTCTGCATAGTTCGTATATTCCAGGTCGAAACTTCCCGGGTCGAAGTTCTGGTAAATGCTTGCCGTGTAAAGCCATTGGTCATTGATGGCTCCTGAAACATTGAAGTCGAAGTTCTGCATACCGAAATGATTGGTGCGGTAGTTTAATATACCTTGGAAATCCTTTTGTCCCAGTTTGCTGAATGAGTTGACGGAGTAAGCAATATTACCGGTCGTGATGGCCGATTCGGAAGGAGATAAAAGTCCTACTTCTCCCAGGCTGCTGTCGCTACGCCAATGAGCGGCAAGTTTGTGAACGGTAGAGGAATATACGGCAGGAAGTCCATTCTCATAGACATTAACGTCCTCGCTGGGAAGTCCGATTTGAATTTCGCGGGGTTTGTTGGCGTCAGAAGCATTCAGCATCACATTGCGTTCGCCTTCTTCTGATTCTTTTTTAGTAGAGTTGGCAGGAATCGTATCCTGCTTCATTTCGGTTCGGTTCGTCTTTTTCTTGTTCACCTGAATGTTCGCTGCATTCCCGTTGGAAGGAATCAGTTGCAACAGGGTTGCTAGAGTAAGGCAACTAAAGGTTACTTTTTTCATCACTTGTATTCATTTAAAGATTTGGAAGTTCACATCGGTTGTGTCATTTTGACGAAGGCAAAGATAGGAGGAGGAGAAACAAGTGGCTATACTCTTTTTTGTCAAGATGTGCAAGAGATGTTTCAAGTGTGCGATAGCCCTTTGCAGTGCGACATTTATTGCCATCCGTGCAACAAATGTTTCATCCTTCCTATGCATTTAGCGTAAAAAAAACTATATTTGTCGCTATCTAATATCTGTGTATGAAAAGGAATTTGCTGCTTTTTCTTCTTTCTGTTTGTTTCTTCCTTCCGGACTTTGCCGCGACGGGGCAGTATAACTTTATCCGTGTAGATGGTGAAAGCGGTCTTTCGAACAGTCATGTCAAGTCCATTATTCAAGATAGTTACGGTTTTATCTGGCTGGGTACGCGCAACGGTCTTAATCGTTATGACGGCGTGTCGATGAAGCTTTATAACTGCTATGACGAAACTTTGCAGCATGGCAATCAGGTCATATCCGCTCTTTTTGAGGATAATCACCGTCAATTATGGGTAGGTACGGATGATGGTGTTTATATTCAAGAGCTTGCTACCGGGAAGTTTTCGTTCTTTGATGCCCGCACAGAGAGCGGAGAGCAAATCAGATACAACTGGATTGAAGATATTCTGGCAGATCATTCAGGAAATATCTGGGTGAATGCACCGAATCAGGGAGTTTTCCGCTATCAGGTGGAGACGGGTAAACTGTTCCGCTATATTCCCTGTCCCAGTAAGGATAAAAGCAAGGACTTTCCGCAGTCTATCTGTGTAGATAAAGAAGGTACGGTCTGGGTGGGTACGTATGGAGCGGGAATTTACCGTTACAGTCCGGAGCAGGATAAGTTTGTGCCCTATGCAACAGAAGCACTTAAAGGGGATTTCATCTTTACTCTGTGCGATTATGGAGATGAACTGATTGTCGGAGTGCATGAAGAGGAACTGAAACGGTTCAACAAAAAGACCGGAGAAGTGAGTATATTCCCTGCGCCCGAAGTACATCGAAAAATTATTCGCTACGCTGTTTGCTTCGGAGACGAGCTGTGGGTGGGTACGCAGAATGGCGTTTATGTGATTAATGAGAAACACAACAGTGTGCAACATATTCCTGCCGATGCCGGAGGGAAGTATGGGCTTGGAGATGCTATCGTCGATAAGATTTATCGTGATCGTGAAGGGGGAACCTGGATCTGTACGCAATTTGGAGGAGCCAGCTATCTGCCTGTACGTACGCTCGATTTTTCGGTTTATCTTCCGGGAGCGCCCGGTACAGTCAGCGGACGACGCATCAGTGAATTGGCGGAAGGAAAAGACGGAGTGGTGTGGGTTAGTACACAGGATGGCGGTGTTTGCTACTGGAATCCGGGAACACAGACTTTCACTAAAATTCCCCAGTCGCCTGACCGTCAGAATGTATTAAGCCTGTTCGCTTCGGATGATTTGGTTGGCGCAGGTTACTTTAAAGGGGGCATCGACCTGATTGTTCCTCAAGATCAGGTTCAGACGTTCTATCCCGCACAACTTGGTATCAGTGAAGGTTCCGTGTTTGCCCTTTACCGCGATCGTGGGGGAGCAATCTGGTTGGGTGATGGCTGGAACATCTTCCGTTCGGCCGACAAAGGACAGACTTTTGAGAAAATGGAGCAATTCGGGTATGCTTATATGCGTGATATTCTCGAAGATAAATCCGGCAATATATGGGTGGCAACGATGGGTAGTGGAATATTCCGGTATCATCCGCAGACAGATCAGATGGTCAGCTATAAATGTATACCGGGGGACAGCACTTCTATCGGAACGAATGAAGTGACAGGTATTTCGGAGGATAGTAAAGGCTTTATCTGGTTTTCTACAGACCGGGGTGGATTGTTGCGTTTTAACCCCGAAACCGGAAGATTCAGGACATACACCAAAGCGGACGGGCTTCCGGACAACGTAACATATAAAGTCGTGGAAGACCGGCAACATCGTATCTGGTTCGGAACAGACCGTGGACTGGTTTGTCTTTATCCGGAAACAGACAGCCTGCAAGTTTTCAACCGAAATGACGGGTTACCTGATAACCAGTTTAACTATAAATCGGCCTTGGCTGCCTCTGATGGTACTATTTGGATGGGAACTATCAATGGATTGGTCTCTTTTAATCCACAAATTGTCCACCCGAATACTTTTGTGCCTCCAGTCTATATCACCGGAATGTACGTGCAGGGACGTGAAACTCCTTTCACGGCGGATGGTGTGCAACTGCCTTACCGTTCTAACGTCAGCTTTGATTTTGTTGCTTTAAGTTATACCTCACCGGGTGCAAATCGCTATGCCTACAAAATGGAAGGGATAGATAATGACTGGAATTATACATCTGATGTGCATACAGCGTCTTATGCCCAGCTCCCGCCGGGAGACTACCTGTTCCGTGTGCGGGGCAGTAATAATAATGGTGTCTGGAATCAGGAAGAAGCTACTTTATCAGTGCGTATTCTTCCACCTTGGTGGCGTACAGTGTGGGCTTACCTTATCTATATCATTGTAGTGTCCGGCAGCTTTGTCTTGACTCTTCGCGCCTATCGCCGCCGGGAAGTACAAAAGATCCGTGAGCAGCAATTATTGGCAGAACTGGCGCGTGAGCGTGAATCCCATCGTACGCATGAGATGTTTATTAATCAGATCACTTACGGAGCTTGTACTCCGCAAGGGGGTGCGATGTCACGGGCTGATGAACAACTGATGTCCCAACTGATAGCCAAAGTGCGTGAGAATCTTTCCGACGCCAATTATAATGTGGAAGCATTGGCTGCAGCCATGAATATGTCCCGCTCCAGCCTGCATCGTAAGATTAAGGCGCTGACCGATCTTTCTTCACTCGACTTTATCCGTATCATCCGATTAAAACGTGCGGCAGAACTATTGCAGGAGGGAGAATTGCGCATCAACGAAATCTCTGACAGAGTAGGTTTCCAGTCGCCTTCTTACTTCGCAAAGATATTTCAGAAGCAATTCGGAGTTACTCCTACAGAGTTTGCCCAACAAAATAAGCAGAGAATGGCAGAGGATTAGTAACTATGGGCTATTATTCGTTATTTTATCATGGGGTGGTGAACAGGTTTTAGCTCCTTTCGGTACTGGAATGAACTAATCTTAGTTCTTCTAAGATTTAATTGGTAATATGCGATGATTTAATATTCATCATATATAGATTTATTCGTCTGACAGTTGTTGAACTTTCGTCCTGGCAATTGTTGTTCTTTCGTCTGACAATTGTCAGACGAAAAAGAAACAGCTGTCAGACGAATAAATTCATGTATCATTAGCCATAACCCCATTAGGTATCAAAAATAAATCTGCACAAGCTCGAAATTAGTTCATTTCAGTACCGGCATGAACAAGATTCACCTCTGTACCCTCCGTGTCCTCTGTGGTGAAAACCGTATAGGAATGAATGATAACTTGCTTTCCAACTGCTGATTGCTCATTATTTCTTTATCTGTGTGTTTATCGTTTGGGCAACGTCACCGAAAAATGAGGATTCGGAGTATGTTGTTCAAAGATGATAGCCTTCATCTTTTCCACGATATCCGGATGTTGGAGTGTTATGTCATGATCCTCATGAATATCTGTTTTTAGATTATAGAGGAACGGTGTTCCTTTTTTCACTACCATTTTCCAATCATCCATGCGTACGGCAATCTGGTCTGTTTCATCAAACTCCCAATACAGAAAGTCATGTTTCTTTTGCTTATTTTTACCCAGCAGTGTAGGAGCGAAAGAAATCCCATCGAAATAATCGACTTCTTTTTCCTTATTGCGGTATTTCTTTTCGTAGTCTTTGATACCGATAACTTCGCAGAACGTCGGCATTAAATCATAAAATGCACAGATGTGATCGTTTACTTCGCCTGCAGGTATGTGTCCCGGCCAACGGGCGATAAATGGAATACGTATTCCTCCTTCGTGACATTGACGTTTCAGTCCGCGTAGTTTTCCGTCTCTGCCGAAGAAAGTAGGATCAGCTCCGCCTTCCTCGTGAGGGCCGTTGTCACTGGAGAAAATAACCAATGTGTTTTCGTCCAGTCCTTTTTCTTTCAGTTTTTTCAAAACTTCGCCCACGTAATAGTCCAGGCGGGTAATCATTCCGGCAAATTGGGCGTGTGTATGCGTGATGGCGTTGTATCGTGAGCCTTCGCTTCCCTTAAATTCTTTATCCGGGTTGAATTTAGCTTTGTATTCATTCAGGATAGAATCTTCCGGCTGAACGAGTTCCGCATGAGGTAAGGTGTAAGTCAATACGCCGAAAAACGGTTGTTTGCCGTCTTGCTGATCCAGCCACTCCAATGCTTTCTGGTGAATCATGTCGGCCGAATATTGCGGACGTTTCAGGTAGTCGGGACCATACATCGGATATTGGATGTTTTCATCCATCACTACACGTACCACTCCGGTGTCACCCAATGCTTTACTATAACGGTTCAGGAAATTGGGATAATAAAGATGAGCCTGAAACTGACAGATATAACCGTAGTATTCGTCTATCCCCCGTTTGTCGGGAGTGGAACAGGAACCTTCGTAACCTCCGGCCCATTTACCGAACATACCTGTGGTATAGCCGTTATCTTTCATTATCTCCGGCAGGATTACGTGGTCGGGATCATAAGGGTGTTGCCCCACTATTGAGTATTCTTTATTCTGTCCATATTCCACGATCGGTGCATTTTTCCAGTACTCCTTGTTACCTCGTACTTCACAATGGCCTGAATGTTGTCCTGTCATGAATGAAGCTCTGGAAGGGGCGCTGACGGGACTTCCTGCGTATGCTTGCGTAAAACGCATTCCTTCACCGGCCATGGCGTCTATATGAGGGGTACGGATAAATGGTTGACCGTAGCATCCTAAGTCTCCATATCCCATATCGTCACAAAGGATGAAGAGGATATTGGGCTGGGTATTTTTTTTCTGTCCGTTGGCAGATAGGGTAGATAGGAGCAGGGCACTGCCTATCAACGGGATTGATTGATAATTCATGATATTGTTGTCATTAAAATAAAAGCGTTTCAGTGTTTCATATCTGGAATTATTTCCCGATTAAGTCCTTTCCTTCGCGTACGCTTTGAAGGATACTTTGCAGTTCTGCCACTTTCTCCGGCATATTCTTTGCATAGTTGGTTACCTCTTTCACTTCTTTCATCTTATAAAGCTGGGGTTCTTTAGAGTTTCCGGTTTCTATCTTCGGTCCCCATTGAATCATTTTCGGTCCGTCATTCGGTTCGATGTATTTCCAGTCTTTGGTGCGGACAGAAAGCGTGTGATTAGAAGCCTGCTCTATTACCCACGGGCGGTCTGTCTTTTCTTTACCCAGCCAACTTCCCAGATAGTTGTAACTATCCGGTGCGGTATTCTTAGGCATCGTAGCTCCGGTCAGGGAAGCGAGAGAGGCGAGCCAGTCCACTTGTGAAACCAATAAGTCTGAAGTCATTCCTTTTTTTACTCCTGCAGGCCAGCTGACGATGGCAGGAATACGGGTTCCTCCTTCAAAGGCACTATATTTGTTGCCCCGTAGTGGTCCCGCAGGACTATGACCGTTGAGTAGTTCTTCTGCTTTGTCATCGTATCCGTCGTCTACTACCGGGCCGTTGTCACTTGAAAGAATAATGAGTGTATTTTCTCTTAATCCCAGTTTTTCGAGTGTATTCAGGATTTCACCGACACAATAATCGAACTGTACGATAGCATCGCCTCTTAATCCCATCGGATTTTTTCCTCTGAAACGGTCGTGAGGAAAGCGGGGCACATGTACGTCATTGGTGGCAAAGTAGAGAAAGAAAGGTTTGTTTTGGTTTTCCTCGATGAATTGAATGGCGTGTGTGGTAAGTGAATCAGCAATGTTTTCGTCTTTCCAGAGCGCCTTTCCACCGCCTTTCATAAAACCGATGCGTGAAATTCCATTAACGATCGACATGTCGTGACCGTGACTTGGCTTGAGGTTATAAAGTAATTCAGGATTACTTTTTCCGGTAGGTTCACCCTCGAGGTTCTTTTGATAACTGACTTCGATGGGAGCACTCGGATCATAGTTGGCTACTTTCCCGTTTTCGATGTATACACAGGGTACACGGTCGGCTGTGGCTGCCATAATGTAATGATAGTCGAAACCTAAATCGCCCAGTGCGCACGGTAACGGAGCATTCCAGTCTTGAGTGGCGGTTTGATCTCCGAGTCCCAGATGCCATTTGCCTACTGCGGCAGTGGTGTAACCGACACTTTTGAACATATCTGCCATGGTGTATTGTTCGGGACGGATAATCATTCCGGCATTTCCTGCCGCTACATCCGTTCCTTCTTTGCGCCATGCGTATTCTCCGGTTAGCATGGAGTAGCGGGAAGGGGTGCTGGTGGCGGCTGTTGCATGAGCATTGGTGAAAAGGATTCCCGATTTTGCCAGTCGGTTGACGTTGGGTGTCTGTACGTTTTTAGCTCCGTAACATTCCAGATCGCCGTAGCCGAGATCGTCGGCGTAGATAAATACAACGTTGGGTGTTTTTGACTTTGTCGGTGTGGTGTTTTCCGGTGCTTTATTGGCGGCTGTTGCAGCACAGGCAACAGAGGATACAAGGGTTAGAATGAAAGGTTGTTTCATTGGTTTTGGGGGGTAAGTGTGTTATTATTAGTAGAAAAAGATGTGCCTGTTCTTTGCCGGACACATCTTTTTCATCGTCTGTTTAACTTAATTCAATGATTTCTTCATTGCAGTTCGTCAGTTTTTCTATTCCTTCGTTGGTCACTACCCAAGAGTTCTCGATACCTACGGGACCTACACCCGGAATAACGATTTTCGGTTCGAGGGCAAAGACCATACCCGGTTCTAATTGTTGCTTTATGCGGGGAGCTAGTACCGGAGCTTCGTTAATTTCAAGCCCGATGCCGTGACCGATAAATTTGGCTTGTTGTCCTGTTCCCATAAATTTGTCGGCAAATCCGGCTGCTTTGACCACTTCGACTGCTGTGTCGTAAAGCACTTCACAGGCAATACCCGGTCTGGCAATGGAAGCAATTTTTTCTTGGATATCCAGACAAACCTGATGGGCGGTGTAAGCTTCTTCGGGCAGTTTGCCGATGGAGAATACACGGCTCATATCGTTCATGTAACCGTTGAAGTTGCCACCTAAGTCCACCATAACGCTTTGTCCCTCTTTTAACGGAGTTTTATTTGCTCCTCCCGGCAAGGCAGGATCAAGTCCCTGACCGCCTAAGGCAAAATCATAAGGAGAGGGGTAACCGGCATTATCTCCGGTCAGTACGCTACCCATGAATATTTCCATACTGCGTCCGAATACCCGGAAAATTCCGAGGCAACCTTGCAGGCGCATCAGGCGTTCTATTTCGATGGAAAATTCAATATCCGTCATACCGGGACGATAAACACCAGGAATCTGCTCATAAGCCTTTGCATGAGCAATGCCGGAGCGGCGGAACATTTCAATTTCTACAGGTGTTTTCACGCTGCGTGCCTGGCGAATCAACGGGGTACCATTTACCACTTCCGCTTCCGGGAAGAGACCGGCCAGACGACAATATTCCGTATAAGGAAGTTCGTCACCTTCTAACATCAGTTTGGTTGGCATCGGTAATCCTTGTTCTTTCAGCAGATCAACAATTTGTTCCGGTTTGCGGATAGAGAATGAGTGCTCTCCTGTGATGTTATTAGGACGTTTAAAAAATAATAGTGCAGGCGAATGAAGGGGGAGGTAAAGATAGCCACTGACTACAC
>ERZ836760.2852-NODE-2852-length-12293-cov-3.069211_pt1 | contig 12293 bp, 14 predicted proteins | sample MGYA00519941_ERZ836760 | MGnify/ENA primary metagenome ERZ836760 (study PRJEB31850, sample SAMEA3708807) | human gut metagenome | biome: human gut; feature: human-associated habitat; material: faeces | place: China | collected 2014 ... | reverse complement strand
AAATATGTATGCAGGATGGCTCGTTGATGATATCGCTTACGAGGAAGTTCAAAAACTTGAAGAGAATATCAGGAGTGAGGTCATGGGAATCATCGAGTCGAAAAAATCAATAGAAGATATCACCACGCACGTTCGCTGCCCAAAGTGTTATAGTCGAGTCACTAAATCAAATCTTGTGTTAAAAGAAGAAAAACCCAAGTTTTCATTGAAAGACTTGGTAAAAAAAATGAAATAACAATAACCCAATTTTAAATTTTAAGACGTATGAAAAATTTGTTTAAGAAGCTAGGACAATGTTCTAAAATTAAATTATTCGCATTTGGCGTGTTAGCGATAGCTTTTGCTGCTTGTTTCTTTGTTGACATGGGAAGTGGTATTGGCATGCTGGCCGTGGCACCAATTATTACATTGGCAAAGAAGGATTCTGGAATGTCAGCAGAGGAAGAGGAGTTTTTGAATAAAATTGAAGGCCCTCTTAATGAGGCTTTTGATAATTTCAGTAAGGGCTTCATCACGGAAGAAAGACTTCAAGGCATCATTGAAAAATCGATGACTGATTTTATCAATAAAAATAAAGACAAAATGCCAGCAGATGATTTAAAGAAATCTTTAGATGACATGCAAGAAACCGTGAAAACGGTAGTGAAAGAAATCCAGAAAATGAAAGACGGGGGTATTACACTAGGGAATGGGTCCATGATCGAGAAGGCTATTGACGAGATTATTGATAATCCCAAAATGGTTGATTTTATTAATAGTAAGTCAAGAACAACGGGTAAAATTCCGTTCAATATTAAGGGAATTGTTTCCTTGGAAAACAACTACGAGGGGAATTTGCTCACGACACAGCAAACCGGTAGGGTAATAGTAGATGTTAACGAACGCCGGATTAACGTTCGTGATTTGATGACTGTTGATCAAGGAGATCCAGAGTTCACTTCAATCGCTTACGCCAAGATCGTTGATCTTGACAGAAACGCTGTTGCTGTTTCTGAGAACGGGAGATTGCCAGAGAGTGCTTTCAAAATGAAGGAAGAAACAGCCAATATCGCCCGTATTGGTACTCACGTGAATATTTCCAAGCGACTTCTCAAATCACGTCCATATCTTCGTTCTTTCTTGATAAACCGTTTGCCTAAATGGGTAAGAATGGCAGAGGATTTTCAAATCTTGTTCGGTGATGGAACGGGAGATAATTTACTCGGTATTGTTGGACAGTCGAACGATATTTCAAAATGGCTGACAGCAGTGGTTGCCAAAGGGGAAGCTGGATCGGTTGAGAGTGTTGAATCGTACAACAAGGGAGAACAAACGATGATCACGTTCAGTAAACCATTCGACAAGATCGAGGAAGGAATGTTGATCAAGTTTACGGGCGCACCAGAAGTAACAAGCGGCACGGCAAGCAAGTTGAATAGTGAGAATATGATGCACAAGTATAATGATCGTAAAATAATGATTAACGTTCCTTATGCTGATATTGTTCCGCAATCTGCCGGCAAGCTTTCAGAATCTGAAATTGCCGCCTTGAAATTCGAGGTTAAGAATAATTTCTTTAACACCGTGGAAGATCCAAACTACGGGGATGCTATCAACGCCGTGATTGCCGTGTTAACGTATGGCGAATTTACTCCCAATGTAGTTGCATTGAACCCGTCAGACGTGTTTATGATTCAAACGTTGAAAGATACCTCTGGCAGATCGCTTGATCTTATAACTGGAATTGATGGCACGAAGAGAATTTCCGGCAGGGTGATCGTGGAAACAACTATTGTTCCTCCTGGCTACTATTTCATCGGCGATATGGCAAATGCGGCAGCATTAGTGGATTACACTTCCTTGTTTATCGAGTTTGCCGAAGACATTGAGAGTAAATTGACAAATCAAGTTACCGTGATCGCTCAAGAAGAGGTGTTGATGCCTGTATATAACCCGTTCGCCTTTGCTTATGGGAAGTTGGATGACGTGCTTGCTGCAATCACGAAGAAGTAAAATTGAAAATCACGAAGGGGATAATTCCCCTTCCTTTAATATTTGCCTATGGAAAAGAGAGTAATTATAGAAGGTGACGAAAAAGTAGTAGACGTGATCATGAGAGAAAATAAAGTTCGGGCTGCTCGTGGATTAGTAAAATTTACTCAAGTGGGACCGGGAGAGAAGGGAAAGGGGAAAGTTGATGAAGAGGACGAGGAGAAGGGAAAGGGGAAAGTTGATGAAGAGGACGAGGAGAAGGGGAATAGAGGCAGGTCATCACGTGGAAAATCAACCGAGCAAACCGATAAATAGCAGGATATGTTAATCAACGAGGAATATTTTAAGGGAGAGATTGTTATACCGAACCTGAATAGTGTCGGTAATGGAATAATCAGCCAGATAGCTAGTTCTAACTTGGAATTGCTCTTATCTTTTATCAACAAGTACGAGAGGCGTTTCCTTGTTTCTTTGCTAGGACGAGATTGTGCTGATGAGTTTTACAAGGAAATAGAGAGAGGAGAGTTATCTGGCAAATGGTTTGACCTTAAAAATAAACTCGTTGATGAAACATTGAAATTATCCCCTATAGCGAATTACGTGTATTACTGGTATCGCCGTGATAATGTATCTATAACAACCGGGGTGGGTGAGATGGAAACGGATTCGGATAACTCCGTGAGGGTTTCCCCGGCTTTAAAGATGTGTAGAGCGTGGAATGAAATGGTGGATTGGGTGATTGACATTCAAAAGTGGATGAAGTCGACAGGTAGTTTTAATTACCGGAATATCGACGTGAATTTACTTAAACGGATAAATACGTTCAACCTATGATAGTCGTGGAGGATATATTGAGTAAAGTAGTAAAGAAATCCTCTGTGGTGGTTGGATTTGAATTATCATTTCAGTATGGGACACTTCGTGAAATAGTAGAAAACTTGAACACGTTGGGTAAAGGAGGCAAAGTGAAGTATCCTCTAGTAGCGTTAATAGAGCCGTTCAAACAAAGAATAACCGATGATGGTGCTAGATCGAGTTTGAGGCTCTTGATCGCAACCATGACAAAGAAAACATTGAAAGCGGACGAGAGGCTTGAGCAGAATTATAAACCCATCTTGTTTCCGGCTTACGAGGCTTTAATTGGTGAAATAAAGAAGGTGACAATTTCTTCAACACTGGACCACACGCTTATTAACCACTTTGAAATGGGGAGAGAATCTTTACAAGGATATGACAAGGCGATACTTGATGATCATATAGACGCTATCGAGATAAACGACATGAACGTGCTTTTTAGGGAGAATAAATGTAATAATCTAACAAAAAATTTTTAATATGAACGAGATAAACAAACCGCAATGCGGGCAAAATAACGGAAATACCGGGGTTCCTGAATGTGATTTCCTACCCGGGAGAGTGATCGGGATCATATTGACCGGTAAAGGCAAAGAGTATTCAGGTGAGGAAACCGATGATCTTATAGAGACGTTAAAAAAGGCGGCACAAGGTGCGGCAAAGGATAGGGTTTATCCGATCTTCCGGTTTGGGACGATAACAGACAATAGCGAAGATCCGGCGACCGAATCTCTTGGTATCGGGTACACGAAAACATTGAATGACGGTGCTTATAACTGGACATTCCCGTTGGTAAATGGGACCGCGTGCTATGCCGCAAATCTTCGTAAATTTAACGGTGACAAGTATAACGCTTTCTTGGTTCTTGACAATGGATTGGCGGGTGTAAAAACCAAATCGGGAGGTGTTCGTGGTTTCACCATGTCGCAATTCTACGTGCCAAAACCAGTATGGGCCGGAGACACTACAATAACCCGGTATAACGTGACCATATCGTTCCCTAATCCTTCCGAGTTCGTTGATTCGTTAGCTTACATTCAAACTACTGATAATATAGAATACGAGATTCGTGGGAACCGGGAATGCGAGATGATCCAGAAATCGGCAACGGCGGAATCCGTTACCGTGGACATCGTGAACAAGTGTAGCGGGCAATCAATATTGAGTGTTTACGGTGATGAATTAGCCGACGAGAGTTTATGGGGGCAGGGAGTAGCCGTAACAGCGGTGGCGCTCGCTTCTGGTTTATTGAAGTTTACCGGAACGTTCAATAACGGGGACAAGATCGCCCCGGTTGGCGTGGCTGAACTTGCCACGGCGGGCGTTGGAGGCTCCCCGGAGTACGGGATTGAAATCACTCCACTAACGGTAAAAATCCCGTGATGGATTCGATAAAGGTAAACGGCGGGAGTTTTAAACTTACCGCCGTTTTGTCTTATTCTAGCGAAGATGCATTCGTTGAATATTACAATAATGTTTTCTCCACGTGGTTAACGGAGGACAAAAGAAAAGCCACGTTAAGGGAGGTATACAAGATCGCTCACGATATGAAAAAGTACGACAATGACACCAAGGGAAATGCTCGAAAGATTTCAAAGTCTGGACGTGGATCGGGCGATAAAGATGATAATAGGTCAGACGAGAGAACTGATAATCGACAGGAATCAAGATCAGTTGATGCAGGGGATTCGTTCTGATGGGACCGAGATAACCCCGGCGTACACGTATTTTACAAGAGAGAAGAAAAAAGAAAAGGGAAGAGACCCGGACATCGTGACTTTATACGATACCGGGGCTTTCTTCCGTGATATGTTCGTTGACGTGGGGTCGGACGTGATAGAGATTGACAGCATGGATAACAAGAGCGAAGAATTGAAAGACAAGTACGGGGAGAAGATATTCGGTTTATCCGGTGATTCGAGACATCGGTACGTGAGTGACGCCATGCCCGTTTTGATTGAAAAAATAAAGGAAATTCTAAAACTATGAGTTGTGGTTGCCAAAACAAGATTTATTCAAAAGATTACGAGAGGGTTAAAAAACTCGCTCAAAAAATGGCTTCGATCGATCAAAAAGCCTATTTCATATACAAGAACAAGGATAAATACGATTTTCAAGCGGTTTACCCTATATCTGACAGGGTGCTTGAAGCGTTGGAGTTTGTACTACCGGTGTGATGAATTATTACTGTACAGGTTTATAAAATGCCTTAACGGGGATTTAAGCGCTCTGAAGAAGGTTAGATTCGTGCCTAAATCGTGGGTGAAAGAGGCTTGGACATCAATAAACGAGGAATACGCTAGGGATATTGATAACAACAAGTACGTGGAATTGACGAAATCGCTGAAAGATATTTTCCGTGATTCACTAAGGCTGATGATCGCTGATAGTTGCGTGCAAGTTTTATTGAACAAGCATAGCGAGAACGCCGCCGGGGTTCTGCGAAATCTCGGGTACAAGTACAAGTTTGACCCGGCAAACAGGGAACAGTATCACAAGGATCTTACCAGGGTCATGAAAAACTTGAAGATGCTGAACATGGAGCTGGAAGCGAATAAAAAAGCCTACACCACGAAGACAACGGTCAGGCAGGCGAGCAAGGAGCATATCACGGAAACGCTCGTTTCCCTTTCCAAGTTCATGAATTACCGGATTGATCCCGTGAAAGTGACCGTTAGGGAGTACATCAATATCATGAATCAATACAAGTTAGAAATCGAAATAAACTTGAAACAATGGCAACAGAAAAAATAAACGAGATATTCGATATAGAGGCGATAAATAAACAAGTGCAGGCCGTCAAGACTGGAATTGAAAGCACTTTGTCCGACATGGAGAAATTCGCTAAAAAAGCTTCGGACTTGAATAAAACGATAGAGCAATCAGGGTCGTTCAAGGAAGTAGCTGATGCTACCGATAAAGTGAGGAAAGCGCAAGAGGAATACGCCAAACAGGTAGACAAGTTGAACGCTCTCAAGAAACAGGAAGCTCAGTTAAATGAGAGGCTGGCGAAGACGCAGCAGGATATGTTAGCCAAGATTGCCGAGTTGCAGAAAAGTATTGACGAGGAAACCAATGCTCTTAACAACCGGACAAAGGCCATGAAGGATGATATGGCCCAGTCTCAGGCTAATATTAACCAAAAGAAAAACGAATCTAAAGCGGCCATAGATAACTCTAATGCGATTAAAGCTGAAGCTGACGCTTACCGGGAGGCTGTTGATAGGATTAACGACAATATTGGAAGTCGAAGCGAAAACATTAATCTTTTGTTGCAAGAGCAAACTGTTCTAGCTAACCTAAAGTCGGAGATTGACAAGTTAAACAAGATTGAAAAACAGAATGGGAAATTAACTCAAGAACAGAAGAATCAAAGAATAGCTCTTGTAAGTGCGCAACAAGAAAGCAAACAAGCAATATCTGAATTATCTAGCGCTATCAAGAATGATGTTAAAATGAATCAAGCTGCCAAAGGTTCTATGGATGAAATGGAGCAAGCTGTTGGCAGAATGAAAAAGGTTTATAGATCATTAGGTGATGACATACGTAATTCCCCGTTTGGTCAAGAATTGCTTGCGCAAATAAACGCTACTGATGAAAAATTGAATGAATTAAATGCTTCTATCGGCAACCACCATAAGACCATTGGGGATTACGAGGGGGCTATTAAACGAGTGATTGCAAGTCAAACTCCCTTTATCGGTCAGTTAATTGACATTGCTGGAAATTCTAAAGGCGTTGCCGGAGGTTTTTCTGCAATGGTTGGTGGGGCAAAAGCGTTTGGAAAGGCTTTACTATCCCTTCTTGCAAATCCTGTTGTTCTTATTCTTTCTGCGATAGCATTGGCAATTGGGGCTGTTGTGAAAGTAATGAGATCTAGCGAGGAGGCAACAGCTCGTTGGAATGTTATATTAGCGCCATTAAATCGTACTCTTGATTTCTTTTTGAGTATTTTGCAAAAAGGAGTTGGATTTTTGCTTACGTTTATAGAGACGGCGAATAAAATGTATGGAGTTTTATTAAAGCTAGCTGAAAAAATCCCATTCGTGGGTGAAAAAATAAAAGAAATGAACGAGGCAAATCAAGAGGCTATCGAGATTGAAAAAGCCAAATACGAGCTAACCAAGCGGACGAGAAAGTTTAATGAGGAATCAGCCGAGGCAGAGTTAAAGAAACAAGGCCGCCCAGAAAGATAAGTACACGACTGAAGAAAGGATAGCATTTCTTGAAGAGGCTATTGCCATAGAAACTAAGATGGCAGAAGAAAAGGAGGCGATAGCTAAGAAAAATTTAGAAATACTTGAAGCGGAAGCAAAAAGAGCTGACAATGATGCAGCAACTAATGATAAACTTTCCGAAGCAAAGATTGCGGTAACTAGGGCAACTATAGAATTGAATACTAAAACCCGAGAATTGAATGCGCAAAGAACTGAGGCGATTAATAAAATGAGGGAAGAGAAAAAGGCTGAAGATGAACTTGTAAAGTCTCGGAAAGCAGCCCAAGTATCACTAATGAAAGAAGGGATTGATAAACAACTAGCCCAGATTAACGCCAATTATGACGGGCAAATAACGGCTCTTAAGACCAAGTTGCGAGAGGAGACAACCCTGTCCAAGAAAGCTCAAGAAGAGATAAGTCAAACTATTATTTTACTCGAACAGAATCGAGAGAAGGACATCAAGAAAACCCGTGAAGACTTTAATAAAGAAGTCTTGAAAATGAATACTGATGCTCAACGACAACTCGAAGATGTTGTAACATCTCTGATGAAAGAAGGGCAGGAAAAGCAAATAGAGATTTTAAACACTAGCTACGACCGACAGGTCGAAGATTTGAAACTTCGATTAGCGCAAGAAAAGAATTTGACTGAAGAAGCTAGAAAATCTATTAATAATACTATTGTTGCTCTCGAACAGAAAAGACAACAAGATATTGAGAAAATAAATTCATCTTTCTCGGTGAAGAGAATAAAAGACGAATCGTTGATGATCCGGCAACAGGCGTACATGGCAGAGTCGGAAGAACTGAAAGCTTTAGCAGATCGCTATAATTCAACGAATATGACAAAGGAACAATTCGAGCAGAAAAAACTTGAAATTTCCCGTAAGTATAATAAATTAGCTTTTGAAAGTGATATTTCCACGTTAGAAGACATCGTGAAAAATTCCGGCTTGCAAGGAGAGGAGTTGAAGAATATCGAGAAGGAACTTGCGCAGAAAAGAGTTGAGTATAACCAGTGGGCGAACCAGCAAATAATAGATAACGACACTAAGGCTGCCGAAAAAAGAAAGGAGTTGGAGAAAGAGTTACAAAACCAAAGAATTCAACTGATTGGGGAAGCGTTGTCCACAGTAGCTTCTTTCACTAATTCAATGTTTGAAAGAAGAGTTCAACAACTTGATTCAGAGATTGAGAAGATTGACGAACGTAAGAATGCAGACATTGAAGCTATTGAACAGATGGGACTTTCAGATGAAGAGGCCGAAGCAAGGAAAATGGCGATAGAGGCAAGAGCGGCAGCGCAGACAGATAGGTTAGAAAAGCAAAAGAAAAAGATGCAAAAACAACAAGCGATAGCAGAAAAAGCTTATCAATTAATGCAGGTAGCAATGGAAACTGCCAAGGCTGTAGCTAATATAAAATTAATAATGGCAACTTTGGCCGCAAATCCTGTGACATTACCTTTTGTTCCTATGGCTGCCGCACAAATACCTATTGCAATAGCAACCGGAGCATTACAAGCCGCTGTTATCGCTGCCCAGCCAATCCCTAAATATGCCAAAGGTACAGAGGATCACCCCGGAGGATTGGCCATTGTTGGTGATGGGGGACAGAAAGAGGTAGCTATATTGCCGGACGGAGGGTATTACGTGACTCCTAGTATCCCCACGCTTGTTGATTTACCTAAAGGAACAGAGGTATTGCCTAGCGTGAACGAGGCTTTGATGTCGATAACGAAGGCTCCGAGACTTGATACAAGTATGCCTACTTCAACGGATCGAATTGAAAAACGCATTGACATGCTCGAAGGTGTCTTAAAAGATGTTGTTCGGGCAATAGAGAAAAATCGCTCACAAATTAGCGTCACTCTCGATCAAAACGGTACGTGGAAGGTGTACGATCAAAAGAAAGGACTTGACGAATACTTAAATAAAAATTTGCGCATTCAAAGATAATTTGTAGGTTTGTGGGAAATTTTAAATATTATGTTATGGCGAAGGTGTTTTCTCTTTTGATTGCAATCTTAACTACATTATCATTAAATGCTCAAGTTAAACAAGATTCGATTGTTGATAAATTGAAGTTTAATGGTGTGGAAATAGATGGTAATATTGACGAATTTATCAATAAGATGAAAACAAAAGGATTTGTTTTCGATAAAGCTGAAGAAAACAATGTTGTAATAATGTTAGGTGAATTTATTGGACAAAAATGTAGGCTTTACATTGTTCCTACTCCTAAAAGTAAAATTGTATGGAAGATCGCAATATATTTTGGTGGTGGTACATGGGAAAGTTTGAAAAAGGAGTATGAAAGTGTTAGAGATTTATTTTCAAAGAAATACGGCAAGCCGTCCCGTGAAGGCATTTTTTTTAAAGAGCCGTATTACGAGGGAGATGGATGCGAATTGTTAGCATTGGTAAATGATAAGTGTTTATGTGCGTCTATTTACATATTAAAAGCTGGTGCTATAACAATTCAAATAGAAAATACATGCGAAGTTTCCGTGTCTTATGAAAATAGCGTGAATCTAGATAAGGCAAAACAAGAAAGAGAAGAGTCTGTAATGGATGAAATTTAAAAAAAATACGTGCTATGAGGATACTTGTATGTTTGTTGTTTGTATTTATTGGGTTTAATTCTTTATCTCAGAGTAAAATAGATACAGGAGTAGAATTTCCCATGAATAAAGAAACAGGTAAATATGAATTTATGTGTATTGATACAGTTAAAGGAAAGTTAGCTCCAGAGTTATATGAATTGGCAAAAAAATTTCTGATATATAGATTCAACGACAAAGATTTTTTTATTGATGACAAGAATTTGAAAATAGGCGATAATGGTAATTTCCCTGTAACATTTAAATTGCCTTCAATGAAATTTAATATTTCATATACAAGCGTTTTTTCGATAGTTATTCAATTTAAAGATAGTAGATATAGAGTAACACTAACTGATTTTAAGATCAATACGAATGCTAATGCTACGACTAGCGAAGTTAATTTAGAAGATTTTTTTATAAACAATGTAAGTGTTGGTGCGGGTAAGAAATATGGCAGGAATATGAATGTTGCCGTGGCAGAGGTTGTACGAAAACAAGTTGACTTGTTATTTTCGGATTTGAGTAAATATTTGAAAGAAGGTAATACAACTTCTGATGAAAATGATGATTGGTGATTACTACTAACTTTCAACATAAATCCCCGCCTTATGATAAAAAAGGCAGGGATTTTATTTGTATCGTAAATTTTATTTTTTTAAATTCCTTGTTATATTAATATATTTTTACAATATTGCATTGCCCAATTATGTTGAATGTATTATGAATCCTTGTCCGTAGTGTAATCTGCAAAAACAGGTTCCGGTTTTCAGCATCCGGTGGGCGCACTAGGAACAAGGATTCGCCATTTTTATTTATGGACTTTAAAGATTCAATAAAACAGATTGCCGAGCGTGTTGAGAAACTAAAAGACAACATCAAAACGGAGGAAGCAACTAAAAATGCTTTAGTTATGCCATTTATTCAAGCATTGGGATATGACGTGTTTAATCCTTTCGAGGTTGTTCCGGAATTTATATGTGATATTGGCACAAAAAAGGGAGAGAAAATAGATTATGCTATAATGAGAGATGGCGACCCCATCATATTGATTGAATGCAAGCATATAGAAGAAGAATTGAATTCTCATGATAATCAATTATTGAGATACTATCACGTGTCTTGTGCTAAATTTGGAATATTAACCAATGGCATGGAGTATCGATTTTACACGGATTTAGACGAGCCAAACAAGATGGACGAAAAGCCATTTTTGGTATTGAATATGCTTGATCTAAGAGATTCGCAAATAGAGGAGGTAAAACAATTTCATAAATCCTATTTTGACGTAGAGAATATTGTAAATGCCGCTAGTGAATTGAAATACATGAAGGGATTAAAAGATATTATTAAACAAGAAATAGAATCCCCTAGCGAACCTCTCGTAAGATTGTTGGGAAAACAAGTGTATTCTGGCTTAATGACAGCTAAAATTCTCGAGCAATTTACAGATTTAACCAAACGTTCTTTCGCTCAAGTTATAAGTGATATTATTACCGATCGTTTCAAAACGGTATTAAATAAAGAGAAAGAGATAGACAAAAAACAGGAGGATATTCAGCAAACATCAGATCAAGTAACCGACAATAATGACGACAAGATCGTCACGACAGAAGAGGAGCTTGAATCTTTTCACATAGTTAGAGCGATGTTGCGTAAATATGTGAATGTAAATCGAATTGTTTATCGAGATACTCAAACATATTTTGGAATATTGTTAGATGATAACAACAGGAAAACAATATGTAGAATGTATTTTAATACGAGTAAAAAGTATATTGCTATTTTAGACGAAAACAAGAAGGAAGTAAAAAATTTACTTGAATCCATGAATGATATTTATAATTACGAAGAAGCTTTGGTTGAAGTTATAAATAGATATGATGGGAATAAGAAAGAATAATAACAATAATCCCCCGCCTATCAAGCCGGGGGATTATTGTTATTTACAGCCCCCAAGTATTGTGTTCTTAAAAGCGTCCACGTATTTTAAGTATTCTCGTTTAGATATAAAATGAATATATACATCTCTATCTATTTTAAACTCTAGTGGGGTATTAATGATGTCACTGATGTCATGAGATTGTGTATAGCGGTCGAACATTTTTGAAAATAATTGACTCCTGTATTTTTGGGGTGTAATGCTTCTATTCCTCCTGTCTACATCATGTATATCATCGCAATAAAAATATAATATAGTTTCAGGATTATCGTTTAAAACTCCTGCTATAAAATTAGATATGTCAAACAAGACGTTTGGACTTGTTGGGGTATTGCCGGAAACTCTTTCTAGGGAAATATCTAAAATTTCAATGCTACCCAACAGTTCCTTAACATCATCAGGTAGCATTTCTCTGTTAAAAGATTCTATTCGTACAAGATATTCGTCACCATTAACGGCACGAATTGGATGAGTTACTTTCATTTACTACTTCTTTTTCGGGAAAAAGAAATCTTTTTTATTGCGCAAATCCTCAAGTTGAGCCATTTTTCTCTCTCTCAACTTGTCTAAAAAGTTGGCTAAATCCTTGGAAGGCTTCTCGACAACTAACGTTTCTTGTGTGTATGATTTCTGTTTCATAATAATCCTCCTTTCGCTTATTAGTTCTATTATAACCTAATTCTGATCCCTTGTGAATTGTTGAT